>JAEEGK010020299.1_pt1 | contig 14147 bp, 5 predicted proteins | sample 8958771 | NCBI WGS metagenome assembly JAEEGK01 (sample SAMN16246547, study PRJNA631951) | gut metagenome | biome: gut microbiome; feature: rumen; material: SC-attached | host: Bos | place: Iran: Karaj | collected 2018-10
TAAACGCATCGAACGCACCCATGGCGGAGAGCGATGCGAACTGAGCGGCGTCCTCGGGGCTGTTCTCGCCGAACTTGAGGGTGATCTTATCGGCGGAAACCCCCTTGACCGTGACGCTGTTCGAGTCTTCGGTGTAGGTCAGCGTCTCGGCGTTCCAGTTCGTTTCGCTGCCGTGTGCGAACCACAGCGTGACCGTACCGGATTCGAGCTGCTGCACCGTGTCAGAGCCCCAGTTGTCGCAGAACGTGAAGATGTCGCTGCCGCCTCCGCCGTGCATGCGGTCGCTGCCGCTGCCGCCGACGATCACGTCGTTGCCGGACGCTCCGGAGATGCGGTCGTTTCCAGAGTCGCCGAAGAGGGTATTGCTGCCCTTGCTCGCCCAGATGACGTCGCTGCCGTCGCCGCCGCGGACGGTCATGCCGGTGCCGATGTACTCATACTTCTGGCTTGTCAGATCCACGACGTCGTCGCCCGCGCCGGCGCGGATCTCGTCGATCTGCGCGATACGCGCCTGCTGTTTTGCAATGCTTTCCGGCAGATCGGTGAACTCGTCGTCCAGGACGATGGCGTCTCCGTTGGAATCGTCGGTCAGGCACAGGATGTTGGCGTCATTCGAGCCGAAGAAGAGGTCGGCGATCCGGTTTTTCCCCTTCACGGAGACCCTTTCGCCTGTGCCCTTCCAATCGCCGACGGAGCCGTTGTGCTGGGCAAGATAGAGTTTGTCCCAGGTCCCGTTTGCTTTCGCAAAGAACAGGTCATCGATCCCGTTTTCCGTCGAAACGACGGCCACGGCGGACTTATTGTCTTCGACCTTCAGAGTCGATTTCGCCGAGGAAACGCCGAGGTCTTTTTCCGTCACCTTCGCGACATATTCGCCGTTCGGCAGGTTGAAAAGATCGCAGGCGGTGCCGGAATACCCGACTTGCAATGCGCCATCCGCTCCCTGCCGCCCCACGGAGAATACATACCCGGAGGAGTTTTCGACCGTGCTCCAGCCCGCGCCCTGCTGTGTGAGCGTGAACTCGGGCGCGGCGGACAGGCATTTCACCACGCGGTAAGTGGCATAGGCTCCTTCCTTGCTGTAGAGGGAACGCAGCTGGAACGAGATGGCCGAGGGGTCGTCAAGCTTGAACTCCGTGACCAGTTCGTCGCCGGAGATGTTCCATCCCCAGCCTGCCACGCCGTAGTCGCCGAGCAGCTGGAACGAACCGCACGCATAGGTGTCGTGCGGAGGACACGGGAGGTCCGCTTCGATCTTCGTCGTGCCGGGTACGAGCCAGCTTTGGAAGCCGTCGTTTTCGTCCAGCACGGTCCCGTCCTCGTTCAGATGGTAGAGGACGAGGTCGGTGGGACCCTGGTCGTTGTTATTGTTGAATGCGGAGAAGTAGCCGTTGCCGTGATAACGCAGATAATGCTGCCCGGAGGTCTTCTGGTCGTCGGTCAGCCCGAAGTCGTCGCCGACGCCGGACAGCGCCCACAGGAGGTTCCCCGTGCCGCCGTTCCGGTCGATCTTGATCATGCTGTTGAGGTGGCGGCAGGAAACGACCAGATTCCCGTCGTCGTCCACGACGATGGCATTGAGATGAACATAATCCACATAGACTTCGGGATCGGTGTTGGTGAAATCGGCCGCGCCCTCCGTTTCATCCGTGACGGTCATGCTGTACAGTTCGGGGTGTTCGGTGCTGAGCCAGTCGAACACCACTTCGCCGTGGTCGATTTCCTGGATGTACGTTGCGACAAGGACCGCGTTGTTCGCGTGTTCGATGGGAGCGCCTGTGTAGATGTTCACGTCGGGAATGTTGTTCACCTCGACCTGAAGATAGGAAAGGACGATGTAGTGGTCCTCGCCGAGCATGAGGAATTCGTGCCCGTCAAGCGACGTGTCGCCTTTGTTCTTTTCCGTGGCGACCGCCCTGATGCGGGCGACCACGTTGTAGTTTTCGTCCATGATCACGCGTTCGCCGGGATTGTGCCCGGTGAACACGATCGACTCGGGGTGGCTTTCGGTCGAATGGTAGCTGTAATACGTTTTCCCGTCGATCTGATGCGTCCTGAAGTCCCACAGCCCGTACTGCGTATCCGGCGAATCCTCGTTCCGGTAATACAGGATGTTTCCGGCGTTGTCGGCCTTGACGATGGTCCGGGTGTTGATGAAGGAGACGAAGAAGTCGCCGGGCGTATTCGCCGTGCCCTCCACGGTGATCTCGGGGATATGGGTGTTCAGCGTGTTGATATTGAATGTCCGGGTGGTCTCTCCCTGCGTGAGCTGGACCTGGATCTTGTCGGTCTCGCTGATCTTGTCCAGGGCGAAATCGCATTTGCCGTCCGTCAGCGCGACTCCGTTGACCGTGATGGTGACGCCTTCCTCCGGTTCAAGCCAGACGAAGGAATTGAGCTGTTCCGTGGTGAGCGTGACCGCATCGAACAATGCCCCGTCGACGAAGTCCTTCCGCACGGAAAGCGCCTCGCCGTTGACCAGGAATTCATACTTCTCCACCACGACTTCCGCAACGGATACCGACAAGGTATCATCCGTCAGATTCAGCGTGTATTCGTTGTCGGCGACCCGGATCGCGTTCCCCTCCAGGGTGAGGGTGCCGAGCGCTTCGCCCGCGGTGTTCCCGATGGAGATCGTGCCGGTGAATCCTTCCGCGCCTTCGGCGAGCGAGTAGATGCCCGCCGCCTCGGTCCCGTCGACCGTGAGCGTGAAGGACGGCGTGCCCTGAATGACCGAAAGGTCGTTCACAAGCGCCTCGGTCCCGGCGGTCGTTCCGGTCAGGTCGAAATTCAGAATGGCGCCTTCCTCGAACGTGACGTTCGCTTCGTCCTCCAGCAGGATCTGCCCGGTCACGGTACCGCCGGCTTCCACCGAGAGAATGCCTTCGTCGTCCACGGAAATGCCGGAAGCGATACCGCCGGAGAAGATCACCATGTTCCCGTCTTCGAGCACGGTGGTGTTTTCCGCCGTGCCGGACAGCTGGAGCTGGCCGTATTCATAGACCGTGGCATCCTGCACAAGCCCGCCCTTGGAGATGTTCACAAGGCCGGGGGTGAACAAGACTTCGCCGTTGAAAGATTGGCTCGTAACTTTGCCCTGGATCAGAGTCCCCTCGGCGGTCCCGCCGTCCAGCACCTGGATCCCGGCGCCGTTCATGACATAGTCATCCTTGGAAACCTCACCGGAATCGACCGTCTTCGTTCCCTCGACGACGTTCGTGCCTTCCTTCAGCACCATCAGGGGTACTTCCTCCGAGTTGTTCAGGGCGGACGTCTCCGGAATCCCGTTGTCGGGATCGATCCTGACGGTGATCGTATGGAGTCCGGCGCCGAACTCCGTCACCAGCGGGACGTTTCTCAGTCGCGTGATGGTCCCGGCATCAAGCGTCATAGAGGGGATGTTTTCCGTCAGTTCGCCGTCGATGTAGATCGAGGCATCGAAGGGGCCGCATGCGGTCGAACCGAGGTTCGACACGGCGAAGCTCAGGTACAGAGGGCTTCCCGCGAAGCAGTAGTCCTCGGAAACAAGCTTGTCCTCCGCCGTGGCGACGATCAGCTTTTCGGTGACGCCGGCCTCCTCGTCGAAGGGAGATATGGCAAGGTCGGTGTCGTTGTCCGCCGCCATCATCCCGACGGTCACGATGGAGAGCAGCTGCCGGTCCGCTTTGGCATAGTTGTATGTGCCGCCCCATGCCATCCGCTCATCGGCCTGATAGCAGTTGTCGAAAATGATCTCCCGGGTTTCGGCATTGTACCCGTAGCCGGCCATCACGTGTCCTTCGATAATGACATAGACCGGGCGTCCCTCGTCGATCTCCTTCATGTAGTCCTCGAACGTGAAACTGCCGCCGCACGTATCGACCGTATGGGCCTTGCAAAGTTTCATATCCAGGGAATACCCCCTGCTCCGGACATAAAGGTACACTCCGTATTGGAGGTCATTATACCCGACCATGATGTCCCGCTGAGTCCCCGTTTCCTCATCCGTGATCGTGATCGTGTTGTCCATAAGGAGATACTGCTCCAGGAAGTTGTCTGGATGATAAGTCGTGTCCAGATTGTCGTTCCCGCGCCAGAACTGGCCGGTGCCGAGGTAGTCCGCGATGCAGTTCCAGTTGTCGGTCCGGATGACCGGGCCTTCTTCCGTGTCAACGAACGAGTATTCGAGCTCCTCCGTCGGGGTCGTCTCCGTATTTGTGAAGGCAACAATGGCGTCAAGGGAGTCCTTGGAGTAGAACCGCTGCACGTAATCCATGGTGGCGGTGGCTTTGCCGAGGTTGGATTCGAAATCGTTCATCTTGAATTTGACATCATCCGATCCGCGCGGGTTCAGCTCCACGTCGCCCTCGATCAGTGCGGAGAGATCCATGCCGCGGCAGCCGTACAGGTCGTAATAACCGAGGATCATGGCGGTCGTCGTGGCGCCGCATCCGTACATGTATCTCGCCTGCGGGAGAGTGTTTTCGAGCAGGACGTCGCCGTTTTCCTTCGTGACGGTCGGCGCATTGACCGCGACGGTCAGCACGTCGTCCGTCAGGGTCAGCGTGTAATCGTCCTTGCCGATGTAGACTTTTTCGCCGAGCTTGAGCGTGCCGATGTCAGCGCCGTATGTGTTCTGAACCGTGATCGTGCCGGTGAATCCCGCCGCGCCGGCGGCGAGCGTATACACGCCTTCCGCTTCGGTCCCGTCGACCGTGAGCGTGTAGGTCGGAGCGCCTTTGACGAGGGACAGATCGTTCACGAGCGCGTCCGCGCCCGAAGTCTGCTTAAGGTCGAAATTGAGGATAGCGCCCTCGTAGGCGGAAACATTCGCGCCGGTTTCAAACGTCAAATTGCCCGTGAGCTTGCCGCCGCTGGAAACGTAGAGCAGGCCGCTTGCGTTGACCATGACGCCGTTCGCCGTGCCGCCTTCGATGCGGAGCGCGCCGCCCTCGTTGACAGTCGCGCCGGCCGCGATGCCGCCGCTGGAGACGGTTATTCTGCCGTTGGAGTTGATGGTCGCGCCGTTCGCGATGCCGCCGCTGGAGACCCAGATCACGCCGCCGGAGTTCAGGACCGCGCCGTTTGCAGCTCCGCCGCTTGAGACCTGAATGCGGCCTGTCAGCCAGGTGAAGCCGGAAATGATCCCGTTCTTCATTTCGAACGAGCTGCCTCCGCGCGTCCACTGCACATCGGTGTCCGGGGCGGCGGCGAAACAGAAACTGCCGCCTTCGGCGACTTCAACGCCGACCGCGGCCCCGCCGCTGGAAACATCGACAAAACCGTTTTCGCTGATCGTGACGGCGGACGCCTTGCCGCCGGAATTGACGTACATGCGGCCGCCGGAGTTGACTGCCGTGCTGGTCGCCACGCCGTCCTTGTAGACGAAGGCGCTGCCGCCTTCGTTGACCATGGTATTGTCCGCCGAGCCGTAGACGCGGACGCCGCCATTGGCGTTGACGACGGTCTCGGTCGCCAGGCCGCCGTTGGATATGGTCAGGGAATCGTTTTCGAGGATGATGCCGTTGGAAGATTCGCCGCTGGATATGATGGTATTCACGGTATAAGCCCTTTCCGGTATAAGAGTTCAAATAAAATCATAACAAAATATCACCATGCGGCGAAAAAAGCAAGCCTTTTTTTTGATTTTTTTACAACATTATTAAGAAAGGATCGGAGAAAAGAGCGCAAAAAAATCCCGCCGCCGGAATACGTGTTCCGGGGCGGGGAGGACAAGTCCTCCACTGAAGCAGTGCCTTGCTTCGCAACGGCACGGATGAGATCGCGGGAAGCAATCTTTTCGGCAGGCAGTGCGATCTCGCCGTGTACGGACGCGGCGTTGGAAACCAGCGCGGCAAGAAGCGTCAGAGCGGGATCGCCGCCCGCGTTTCTGCCGAGGAATCGTGCGAAAGCGACGTCGATATCGGAGAGAAGTCCGCGTCCGCGGAGCATATTCAGGAAATCAGACATGGTCAAACTCCTTCCTTTCTGAAGAGCTTCAGAAGATCTTCGAGGCATTTCCTCGGGGGCACGTCGAACCAGATGCCGTTCTGCGTCCCGCGGCTCAGTCCGCGCAGGAAGATGTAGTACACGCCGCCGAACGCATCGTGATCCTTGCCGCGCAGGCGCAGGAACCGGAGAAGCGCGGCCGCGTAGAGGTAGGATTGGAGGACATAGCCGTCTTTTCCCATCGTCGCACGGATGCGGTCTGGGGTGTAATCCGCATCGGAAGCGCCCACCCAGTTCGTTTTCCAGTCCACGATGTAATACTTTCTGTCATGCTCGAAGATCAGGTCGATGATGCCGTTCAGGATGCCGTTTCCGTCGTGGGAACCGTTTTTCCGGTCGACAAGCGGCCGTGCCTGTTCGGAAGCGGCATTCGCCAGAGTGGCAAGGATCTGCTCCAGATCAAGGCTGTTCGAAGCATCCAGGAAAAACTCCATTTCCGCGACCGTCCTGTCCTGGCGGATCCCGGAAAGCGGAATCCCGGCGCCTTTGCCGTCCGCCGACTTCGGCAGGGGGATCTGAAGCGTGCGTGCCACGCCGTCGAGGAGCTGCCGCTTCCTTGCATCATCTTCGGGATCGAAGCCGTATTCGCGCATGGCGGCGGCGATCCTGTTTTCAATGGTTTCCGCGTTCGCAGCATTCTCCTGTTTGTCCGGGGCAAAAAGATCGAAGTGCCCCGCACAGTTTTCCAGCAGTTTGTGCGTCATGCTGCCGACGGTCGCGCCATGTGGGAAGTCGCGGAAAAGGTTTCTGTCGGAGGACGTGACAGCGGGGGTGTCTGCGCCAGTGCCCGCTGGCGATTCGGTCCCGCTTTCATCCTCGGGAACGGCGTTCTGTTCGTCCAGGTCCGCCGGGGTTTCGCGTTCCACGTCGGCGCGCCTGTTCAGGATGTTCTGGAACGAGGAGAAGCTCATGATGCTCCATTTATCCTGAATCGTCCCGGAGAAATCCGCTTCCCGCAGGTCCGCCGGTATCTCTTCCCTCCGGAGCGGCCCGATGTCGACTCTTTTTCCGAAATGGCGCTCGAAAACGCCGTTCCGCCTGATATGGAAAGTATTGTTCCCGGCGGAAGCGGCACCGCCGCCATTCCCTTCATCGTCCAGGTCACTCCACCAGTCGGCGATCTGTTGCGGCAGGACGTCGCCCGTTCCCTCGAAATAACCGGAGTCCCAGAGGTGTTCCACGACCGTCTTTCCCGGGAACTCCTCCGAGGGCCTGTGCGAGGCCAGGAGAACGCCCTGTGCGGAATTGACATAGTTGATCGCTCTGCCGTTCGGCGCGGCAAGCTGCTGCGTATACAGGTAGGTGACCAGAGACGCACGGGTGAGCGACACGTAAAGCAGTCGCAGGCTGTTCCTGATCTCCTCCTGCCGGGCGACCGTCTGGTTCTCCGCGCTCCGCCCGAAATCGAGCACGGTTTCCGGCGTTTCCGCGTTCTGCGCCGCGGTATTGATCCTGAAGGCGACTTCCTTCTGCTGCATGTTCTTCCAGTCGGTTTTCGCGGGATACGGGACAAATACGACCGGGAATCCAAGGCCCTTCGCGGCGAACATGGTCAGGATCTGCACGGAAGCGGAATCCCGGTCGAGGCGCAGCTGGTCGGGATTGTCCTCGGAGTCGTCCGTGCTGTTGCTTTTCGCCTTGCCGCTGACGATCAGATCCAGGCTGTTGAGGAGGTCTTCCGGCAGAAGATGTTCCCTCGCCTCTTTCTGGTAAAGCAGCTCCATCAGCTGAATGAGATTCGTGATCACGCGTTCCCCGTTGAACTCGGACAGGATCCGCATGCGCGGGGAAACATCGGCGACAGGCGTATCCAGGAATTGCAGGAAAGCCGCCGGCAGCCCGGATTGCGCCCAGACCCTTCCGCAATCCGACATCTGTTTCAGGAGGGATTCGAGCCGGGCGGAATCGGATGTGACGTCGTCGCCGGAGAAACGGAAGAAAGGGGAAAGCATCAGGCCGCGGACAGACTGCATATCGGGATGCAGGAAGCACCGGAGCAGCAGGAGCATGAGCTTCGCTTCGTCCGTGTCGTAGATCTTGCCGGACTTGCATGCGGACGCGGCAATGCCTTCCATGTTGAGCCGCTTCACGAGTTCGGCGGCCTGATCGTGCGTCTGCACCAGGATGGCGATATCGGACGCGCGAAGGGGCCTCGGGATCTTCTTTTTTTCCTTCTTTTCGCCGTTGTCATCGTACTCCTCCTCGTCATCGTCGTCCTCCGGTTCCTCGAACACCTGCATGGCGCAGTCTTCCGACAGCAGATACCGGATCTCGCGCACGACGTCGTTCATGATCTCGGGGGCGCAGTCGCTTTTCGTGCCGGTATAATGCCGGAGACGGAGAGAGCCGCCGGGATTGTCCGGGAAATCTCCGGGAGCTCCCGACCGGACCGAAACAAACGGGATGTCCCTCTGGAGGAAAACGCCGTCTGTCTCATGCGGCGCGTTCAGGTCGCCGTCGCTGAACATGCGGTTGACGGCTTCGATCATGGTGGGCGAACTTCTGTAATTCCCGATCAGCGTGAACTGGTCGTCCGCAGTTTCCTTCGCATGAAGATAGGTGTAGATGTCGGCGCCGCGGAACCCGTAGATGGCCTGCTTCGGATCGCCGATCATGTAGAAGATGCTGCGGCAGCCCTTCGGGAAGCACTTGTCGAAAATACGGTACTGGAGGCGGTCGGTATCCTGGAACTCGTCCACGAACACCGCCGTGTACTGCGACCGGATCGACTCCGCCAGGCGGTCGTCCGTCTGAAGCGCCGCATCGAAATCCCGGATGATGTCGTCATAGGAGATCACGCCGTCCCTGTCTTTTTCGGACTGAAGTCCCTTTCTGACATAACGGTAGACATCCCGGCAAAGTGTCTGCTTATCGTCCAGCGCCTCTCCGTCGGCACAGTCCCGGTCGATCGGATCCGAGGAAAACTTCGCCGCGGCCTGAAGCGTTTCGAAGGATTCCCGGTCCCGCGCGTCTTCGCCGCCGTAGAAACGGTTCCGGCAGAACCGCCGTATCAGGCGGTCCCGGTATTCGGATTCGTCCGGGACCAGCTCCGTCTCGAATCCGTTGCCGGATTTCAGGGCGTATTCCCGGAGCATCTTCTGGCAGAAGCCGTGGATCGTGCTGACCGTCATTTCGTCGATGGAGCTGACGGCAAGCTGCAGCAGGAACTTTTCCTTTTGTTTTTCTGCGAAATCGAAGAGGTTCAGCTCCGCGGAAGACCCTTGTTTCGTGTTCGATTCCAGTTCGTGGAACTCCTTGTTCAGGAGTTTCAGGATGCGGGTCTTCAGTTCGTCCGCCGCCGCTTTGGAAAACGTCGTCACGAGGATCTTCCGGACAGGCACGCCTTTCAGGATCAGGCGCAGGATAAGATGCGTGATCGTAAAGGTCTTGCCGGTCCCGGCACTGGCTTCGATCAGATATCTGCCGCCGGGACGACAGTCGGCGGAAACAGCTTCAGGACCTGAGCCGGAAAGGAACCCCGGAGGCAGGTTCAGCGGATAGTCGTTGATATCGCAGACTTTCATTTTCTATTCCCTTTCCCCTTTCCCGGATTCTCCTGGCGGAACACAACGGCTCCGAAGAACGCCTCGGCAAGACCTTCGAACGTTTCGCTGACCGGAAGCCCGGCCCCGAAGAAATCGCCGAACTTTTCGACTTCGCCCTTGCTGTTCCTGTTGCCGTTCCAGCAGGATTCCGCCTGCGACCGTTTTTTCCGCTCATCCGCCCCCGACCAATATGCGTACGAGGCTTTCGGGAAGAACGGCAGGGGCTTCCGCATCCCGGCATGATAAAGGCACAGGAACCGCTTCATGACCGTTTCCGCATCGGCACGATCCATCGCATCCGCCTTCATGGCGAGAATGCGGTCCTTCCCGTCAAGATATACGATCTTCGTCACGGTCTTCCTGTCGAGGTTGGCGCGGAGATGGTTCAGGACCGGCCGGATCAGCTGCGAACCGGAAATGCTTTTCGCCAGGCTCCATTCCATCCGCACGCACGGTTCGCCGGGGTCTTCCGGCTGATACACTTTCATGTCCGGCAGGATCAGCGTGGTGCGGAACGTGCCGACCGGGACGGTGTCATAGATCAGCCCGGCAAGCTCCCCGGCGTCCGCGGCGGAGTATTCGAGATCCGTTTCTCCCGCCGGGATCAGCCGTTCCGTCATCCGGGTTTCATCCGCCTCCATCCCCTCCGCGAGCATGACCATTTCCGACCAGTCCTTCCAGTCGTCCGCGTTCTGCATCAGGGAAATGCTTCCGTCCGCTTTCAGCCGCCGCAGGGAAACGCTTTTCAACGCGTCACGGTCCGAGGCTTCGAGGCAGGACTGGAACAGTCCGTCTTTCACATCGAAATCCAGCTTGTTGTCGAACGGCTCCGAATCCTCGGGCGACGACGATTCCTGCACGGACAACCGGGCGCCGAGCGTGTCGCGGACATATTTCCCCGCCGGGTTGCCAAAGAACCATCTCAAATCGTCGAATTCCAGAGTCCGGCAGAACGTCTCCGCATTTTCATCGGGATGGACCCCGTCGCGAATGTCAAAAGCCGGTTTCCCCCCGGATGAAGTGATGCCCGACGGATCGGCGATCTGCTTCGCCGCATCTTTCATGTTCTTTGAGAAAGACTGGTTCGCGGCGCTGTTCTCGAACAGTTCCGGCGAGAAGGCGTGAATCGGCTCTTTCAGCTCGATGAAACTGTTTTTCCCGAATTCATGCGTCAGATAGCTTTTGAGTTCGTCCACGCACACGGACGGCGGCTTGTCCTTGCGGTCGTGGATGTCCCGTCCGACATAGCTGATGTAAAGATACTTCCGCGCCGCCATGACCGTATCCAGAAAGAGCTGGCGCGATTCGTCGCGTCTGAGCGGATCGCCCGGCTCGCGTCCGACGCCGGATCTCCGGTCCGTCCGGTACTGCTGCATGATGTCGAACTCGCGGGCATCGTCTTCCTCCGGGAACGTCTTATGGTTCATGCCGAGCAGCAGGATGACGTCGGCGGGGATGCTCCGCATGGGGCGCAGGCCGCAGAACGTGATCTTCCCGCGCATGAACCCCATGGTGTTGTCCTCCGGCTTCACGTGCTTGTCCTGAAGATACGCCAGCACGATCCCGGCGGTCAGCGGGACATCTTCCGCGTCCGATTCCGCCAGCTCCTGATGCCAGGTGTTCAGCACGCTCAGCAGAAGGGTCTTCAGCTGGGAATCCCTGCCGAAGAGACAGCCCGCCAGGTCGGCAAGCGCGGTCTGCCATTCGGGGAACGGCACGCCATTCTGCTCCCGGCTGCGCATGATCTGCGCCGTCTCATGCAGTTTTGTGGTCAGGGCGATGAATTTGCCGAGCAGTTCCGCCCGCCCGCCGTCGAATCCCGGCACGGGGAAGACCGCGTCTTCGTCATTGACCTGATACGGGGTCGCGGGGTCCGCATCCACGGCATAATCCAGCAGCATGCGGTCGAATCCCGCCTGCCAGCTGTTCTCCGGGAACGCCTTGCCGCCGGAACGACTGTGCTCTTCCGCGTCCCAGCCCCAGCGGATGCCCGCCTGCATCGCGCGCGCCAGGCAATACCGGCAGTCATCCGAAGTGAACCCCCAATGCTCCTGAAGCGAACGGTCCTGAAGGATGGCGAAGATTTCCGACGCGGCGAAATCGCCTTTGAACAGGGACAGGATCTTCATCAGCGTGCTGTACGAGGACAGGCGTTCCGTCTGCGGCTGATCCGCGATGGACACGCCGAGGCGTGTGTCGCTCGCATGATTGAAGACCGCATCCACCAGCGGAGCATAATCCGCCGGAGCCGGGGTCATGATGAAAATGTCTTTCAGCGGCAGGTCGTGATCCTCGTCCATGCAGTGCAGGATGAAGTTGTGCGCCGCCTCCACTTCGCGGAACGCCGAGTAGCAGTTCCTGATCTGGACCGAACGGCATCCGCGTCCTTTTTCCCGTTTCGGGGGACGGCCGACGGAGGATTTCATGTCGCCCCGAATCCTCTTCTGAAGACGATGCAGGACCGTCCCCTCGTCCGGCATATTCTCTGCGGGATCATCGAATACCGCGTCGTCGTTCCATTCGACCGTCCTGTTCAGCATGACGCAGCTCTGCATCGCAAAGGAAGCCAGCAGCGGATTGTGCTGGAAATAAACGGAATTCAGGCCTTCCAGAAGCCGGACCGGGTCCTGGCCTTCACGGAAATACCGGTCCAGGAACTCGCGCAGCTCGTCCTTGTTCTTTTTGCAGTCCGCATAATACTCGCCGCTCGGCACGAGGTGATACAGCTTGACGGTGATGCCGAGTCTGCTGAAGTGCTCCAGACATTGAAGCACGGTCGGCGGCAGCTGGGAAAAACCGAAAATGCGGATCGTTTCCCTGCTGTTCATTCTTCCTTCGACGGAAAAACCGCTCCAACCTTCCTTGCGTTCGATCCTGTCGAACACCGCGGCGAAATGGTTCCCTTTCCAGTCCTCTCCCGCGATGCGGCGCCAGAGCTCGCCCTGCCAGTACGCGGTCGGTTCGCCGTTCAATCCCTGCGGCGTCCGTCCGGCTTCCCAGTCGTTGATCCACCACGGACGGTACAGCATGTATTTGTCATAGAGCTCTCCGAGCTGGCGGGACAGGTCGTACAGGCGTTTGGAATCCCCCCTGATCCACTGCGTCAGCAGGGGGAACGCCTTCCCGGAACCCGGTTCCCGCAGGATCCGGTAAATGCGCCAGCCGATCGTTTTCCTGTCGATGTTCGGACGGTCGTGCGTCTGCGGCAGGAAACGCTGGAAGACCGACATCAGCGAGGGAAATTCGAGCTGTGCCGCAATGCCGTACCGGTGCGCGAAACGGAGCGAAAGATATCTCTGGATGCTCCGGTTCGGGACGATGATCCGCGTCCGGCGGAAAAGATCGCCGTTTCCGGTTTCAGCATTGATCTCGTCAAGCAGCACGTCCGCGAGGGTGTCCATGCTCGATCTGCGGAAGACGGAAGGCTTTTCGAAATGTTCTGTCTGGTCGTCCTGCATGGTAGCTTTTTCAGGTAAAAAACAACGGTTGGATAGGAGGAATTGCGTTTATGGCAGAAATATAGTCCCGTTCGAGGGAAAGTCAAGCGTTTTTTCGCTTCTCTTTCGAAATAATCCGGCATGACCCGACAGGAGGGTCCATGATGCGTTGCGGGCCATGCCGGATCGAACGCTTACCAGCCGAACGGCCTGTAGAAGTAATATGACGGCGTCTGCGGCGGGTAATAGATCACAACGGGCTTGGACGGCTGTACGGAGGTGAACTTGCTCTCCTGCACGGTGATGTTCACGTTGGTGGAGTTCACCACATTGATCGTCCTGCTTTCTTCCCTTACCGCGGCGGGACGCGGCGAAGTGGAGACGGACAGCGACGGGTCGGGCGAAGTCACGTAATAGACGTTGCGGCTCTGCACACAGGATGAACCCGGCAGGTCAAGGTTGACGTTTACGATGTCGAACCCGAACAGGCCGGCGCGGACGCCGATCCCGTCTCCGGCGGAAACGGTCCCGGCAAGCACGAAGAGGACAAGAAACGAGGCGGTTGCAATCAGTTTTTTCATAATGAGCTCCTTATGGTTTGAGGTTGAGTTAAGTGGTGGAATATGGATGTCTATTTTGCGGACATGATCTCCATCGGAATGATGGTGATCGGGACCGGGTGTTTGACCACAGGTTCCATCGGAACGACATGGACGCTCGTGACGCCGGCATCCGCGGGGATCGCGATCACGGGCGGACTTCCGGGCTTTTTCAGTTCGGGCGGGAGGACCACTTCGCAATCGGACGACGGCGTCGTGACGATGACCGGGACCGTCGGCGTTTTGGTCGCTTCCTCCAGCATGCGGAGCCCGGCGGCGACCGCCCCGGTGATGGCGACGGCGGTCGCCATGCCGGACGTGGGAGACGGACTGTATCCGCGGCTCGTTTCAATCGGTCTGAACCGGATGACCGGTTTGTTCGAGGATCTCTTCGGCGGCGAAACCCTTGGCGGCGGCAGAGCAAAGGACGGGACTGCTGCCGCAAGCGAGGCGAGGAGAAGGATCGTTTTTGTTTTCATGACGAGGCCCTTTCTGTTTGAGTTCGATTTGAGCATCAGAATCCGATTTTCGATTTCCGGGCGAACCGGTTGCCGTTTTTGATTTCGCTTTCATGGGCA
>JAEEGK010020301.1_pt1 | contig 14146 bp, 11 predicted proteins | sample 8958771 | NCBI WGS metagenome assembly JAEEGK01 (sample SAMN16246547, study PRJNA631951) | gut metagenome | biome: gut microbiome; feature: rumen; material: SC-attached | host: Bos | place: Iran: Karaj | collected 2018-10
TTGTAAAGCAGGGGCCTGATACAAAGCTTAGCCGTCAGACTGCTGCAAGTGCTGCCAAAATTATGGCAAAGCTTGGTGGTGGAACTTCAAATCAGGTAAAAAATCTTGCTCCGGGAACCTTCTGGGATATTCAGGTTGGGGCTTTTAAATCAAAAGCTAATGCAAAAGTCCGTGCAAAAGAGCTTTCTAAGGCTGGGTTTAAGGATATAGTACTTCAAACTTATGGAGAAGTAGTGCGAGTTGCTATAAAAAATGTACCTGCGGCCAAAGTTGAACAAACCCGTCAGCTTCTTGCCGAAAAAGGTTTTACACAGACAACCCTGCGCCAGCGAAAGTCTTCTGTTGAGTGAGTGCTGTCACTGAGAAGGACTGTGGTCCCTGAGAAGGAGTGTGATCTCCGAGAAGGAGTGCGGTCCCTGAGCCTGTCGAAGGGGCATATTATTTTAGTTAGAGGTTACAATGAAATTTGACAGTATTATTTTAGATGTTGACGGCACAATCTGGGATACAACTCCTATTGTTGCAAAGGCTTGGAATAAGGCAATAGAGGAGCTTTTTCCGCAGGTGCCGCGTGTTTCTGCAGATATCCTTAAAGGACAGTTTGGTAAGACAATGGATGTTATTGGCCGCAATCTGTTTGGTGTGCTGGGGCCGGAAGAGCAGACGAAGCTGCTGGACCAATGCTGTGTTGAAGAGCAGCTTGCCCTTGAAGAAAATGAAGAGGATATTACATACGAGGGCGTGGTAGAGACAATACGCGCGCTGGCTGAAAAAGTCCCTCTTTTTATAGTAAGCAACTGCCAGGCCGGTTACATTGAGCTGGTTATAAAAAAGCTTGGGATTTCTGATTACATCACCGACTTTGAATGCTTTGGAAACAACGGGCTTACAAAAGATAAAAATATTAAGCTGGTGGTGGAGCGCAATGGTTTGAAGGCCCCGGTCTATGTTGGTGACACTCAGGGGGACCTGGAGGCCTGTAAACTGGCCGGGGTGCCTTTTATCTGGGCCGAGTATGGGTTTGGGACTGTGCAGCAGGATGAAATTGCAGGGAGTGTGAAGGAATTTGCGGAACTGGGGGCGTTTATCAGGGAAAATTACGTATAAAATGGTTTGAAATAATATAAATATACGTAAATTATTTCTCCGAGTCGATAATATCTACCCGTCAAAAAATCTTATAATCACCACAGAAACTTCAAAGCAACCCATAAATACCCGCCAGATTGAGCGCCTTGCAAAAGCAATATTTGACATAGCATAAAACCTGCAACCTCCGGAAAAAGGCGAACAGTATATACTGTTCCTAGGAGTTTACAAACTCCTAGGAAAGAATGTTTCTTTGTAACATTTTCCGTAAAAATTAGGAGGTCTTATATGGACAAAAAGAAAGGTTTATTGGTTTCATTATTATTTGCTGCTTTTATTGCAATTTCGCTTAGTTGTGCAAGTGAACCTGAGCCAGAAAAAGCAAATGTAACAATGAAGAATTTGGAATCTTGGACAGTTGGTCTTGAGCAGTCAGCTTTATGTGATACTCAGATTTCAATTATTCAATGGAAGTATCTTGTAAAAGAATTAAACAAAGTTGGCGAACTTGACAATATTGAAATTGCTGAAAGCAAAGGTATGACTTCTATGAATCTGGAAAGTACTATTCAGATTTCGCAAACTGCAATGAAGTATGTATATAGTCTTGCTTCAGAAGAAGATAAGATTGTTCTTAGAATTACAAGCATTAAACAGGTTGATGATTCTGTAGAATTTAACAAAGTAATGTTAGCTGATCAGGTTGCAGGATATAAGGATTCAGTAATAAAGAAGGTTTCTGAAGATCTTAAAAAACATGCTGATCAGTTGATTGAGAAAAAAGTATACCTTGAATAGAAATAAAACAAGAATTGTCGTGGCAACAGCACTTCTGACAATTGATATTGTCTTATATGTACTGTTTCACGATATTTCAAAGCTTTTTATATTTCATAAAATAAAGGATTGGAAAATTATTGTATTGTGTGAATCAATGCATGAAGCTTTTCGATCCTTTATTATTTATCTTCCCTTCTGGAAAATCGTGAATAATTATTTAATTGATGCTCTCTGGTTTATAAGCTTTTATCTTTATATTTCTACAATTATTAATTCGAAGTGGAAATATTTTCTGTCTTTCTTTATAGGATTTTTCAGTGAGTTATTACAATTAATAAAACCTGCCGCCGGAACCTTTGATATTTTAGATATTATATTATATCTTTTTTTAGTTTTGATTTTTTTCTTTTGTGAGATCCGGGGCGTTGCGGGGTGTCCCCGCTAGAGGGGGTAGGACGCAACGAAGTGCGGCCGAGGGGCAGGCGCCCCTTTAAATTTTACTATTCCCTAAGCACACGTTTTATGATATTATCTTATAAAAATTGAGGTGTATAATGCTTAGGGGAAGACATTTAATTCAGCCGGATGATTTGACTGTATCTGAAATTGAAGAAATTTGTTCTTTGGCAGAACAGATTATTGTTGATCCAGAATCTTTTAATGATGTGTGTCGCGGGAAAATTCTTGCGACACTTTTTTTTGAGCCTAGTACCAGAACAAGGTTGAGTTTTGAAGCTGCGATGCTTAGACTTGGAGGTTCTGTAGAAGGCTTTTCGGATGCGGATAATACTTCTACTGTAAAGGGAGAAACGCTTGCCGATACTATTCGCGTTGTTTCTTCTTATGCTGATATTATTGCGATGAGAACTCCTAAAGAGGGTGCGGCTCTTCTTGCAAGTAAATATTCGGCTTGTCCAATTATAAATGCGGGTGACGGCGGACACTATCATCCGACCCAGACGCTTACTGACCTTGTAACAATCCGTCAGCTGCTTGGAAGTCTTGATAATCATGTTGTTGGATTTTGTGGTGACCTTAAGTTTGGTAGAACTGTTCATTCTCTGGCAGAGGCACTTCGTAACTTTAAGGGCAACAAGTTTATCTTTATTAGTCCAAAGGAACTTAGCGTTCCTGATTATCTCATTACTAACGTGCTTGAACCTGCTGGTGTAAAATATGAAATTGTAGAAAGCCTTGATGAAGTTATTCACGAGGTTGATGTTCTTTATATGACACGCGTTCAGAAGGAGCGATTCTTTAATGAGCAGGATTACATCCGTCTTAAGGACAGCTACATTCTTGATTCAGAAAAAATGAAGCTTGCACGCAAAAATATGATTGTTCTTCATCCGCTTCCTCGTGTAAACGAAATTACTCCAGAGGTTGATGATGATCCACGCGCTGCCTACTTTAAGCAGGTAAAATACGGTATGTATGCCAGAATGGCTCTTATTGCTAAATTGACTGGTGCTATTTAATCGGGAGGGGCGGAAATGTTAAACGTAAATACTATTAAAAACGGTCTTGTAATTGATCATATTCGTGCGGGTTCTGGCTGGAAGATTTACCAGTGGCTTGGTCTTGATAAAGCACCTTTTACTTCTTGTCTTATTCAGAATGTACATTCAGAGAAGTCTGGTAAAAAGGATATTATCAAAATTGATAACATTATAAATATTGATTACTCTGTGCTTGGATTTATTGATCCTGATATTTGTGTAAACGTAATTGAGGATGAAAAGATTGTGCGCAAAATTACTATGGAGCTTCCTGCAAAGGTAAGCGGCGTTTTCAACTGTAAAAATCCTCGCTGCATTACACAGACTGAACATTATATAACTCCAACCTTTATTCTTGCAGATAAGGTTAAGGGACTTTATAAATGTGAATACTGCGATACTTTGTATCAGGCAGGCGGTAATGTATAAAGAACGCGGACTGGAGAACTAATGACAAAAGCGACACTGATTTTTAATGCAAGACTTCTTGATGAAAGCATGGACACTCCTGGAGCCCTGCTTATTATTGACAGCGATATTCGTGCAGTTTTTCAGGGGTATTTTACTTCTCAGGAAACTGCAAGTGTTCTGGCTCATTCTGTTTTAGCCGAAGATGGCCGTGAGCAGGATTGCAAGCTTGAGCTATATGATGCGCGAGGTCTTACTGTTACTCCAGCGTTTATTGATATGCATGTTCATATGCGTTACCCGGGACAAACTCAAAAAGAGGATTTGCAATCGGGACTTCATGCGGCTGCTGCAGGTGGTTATGGTACTGTGGTAGCCATGCCTAACACTAAACCAGTTGTTTCTTCTATGGAACAGGCGCTGCAAATTGAATCAGAAGCTGCGGCAATTGGGCTAACAAATCTTTTTCAGGTTGTAAGTATTTCTAAGGATTTTGAAGGTAAGGATACAAGTCATCTTGATGAGCTTGACCGCCATTATATTCCTGTAATAAGTGAAGATGGACGCGATGTTATTTCGAGCTCTGTTATGCTTGAAGGAATGAAAAAGGCTGCAGAGAAGGGGCTGATTGTAAGCTGTCACTGTGAGGACCTTGCGCTTGGTGAACAGGCAAAGCCTTTCCGTCAGAATGCACTTAATATAATGAAGGCAATTGGTCTTAATGCCTGGGGATCTTCTGAAGCAAATTATAATCCTGATGATGTTGAACAGGCTGCTATTGAACAGATAGATTTGAATCTGACTAAAGCAAATGAATTGTTGCGGCTTGCAGAAGATACTGCTACGGCACGAAATATCCTTCTTGCAAAGCAGGCTGGCTGTCATATTCATATTGCACACGCAAGTACAAAAAATGTTTTAGAGCAGATTTATAATGCAAAATATGACAAAGCAAATGATGATTCTTTGCCTGATGGATTTGTGATTACTGCAGAGGCAACTCCTCATCATCTTGCGCTTGTTGGAACGGAAGAGCCTTTGATTCGTGCTTTGGTAAATCCTCCGCTTCGTGCAGACGAGGATAGGGAGCTTTTGATTGAATGCCTGCGCGATGGAACAATTGATGTTATTTCTACAGATCATGCTCCACATACTATGGAAGATAAAGAAGCAGGCAGTCCTGGATTTACGGGGCTTGAAACTGCATATGCTGTTTGTAATACAGTCTTAGTAAAACAGAATAATTTTGCACCTCAAAAATTGAGTCAGCTGATGTCTGCTAATCCTGCCCGTATTCTTGGACTTACAAAAGGTCTTTTGAAAACAGGATACTCTGCAGATCTTACTCTTGTTGACCCTGATGAAGACTGGATAGTGGATTCAAGAATGTTCTGCTCAAAGGGTAAAGCTACTCCTTTTGAAGGCCATGAGCTTACAGGAAAGGTTAAAGGGCTCTTCCTTAACGGGCGAAAGGTTTTTGAAAGATAGACTTATTTTTTAAGTTTAACCTTAATGCATTTGTAACTACACAAAAACTCGAAAGACTCATTGCGGCGGCTCCAAACATTGGATTTAAGTGCCAGCCCAAAAGTGAAACAAAGGCTCCTGCTGCTAAAGGTATTCCTATTATATTGTAAATAAATGCCCAGAAAAGATTTTCGTAGATATTGCGGACTGTGGCGCGGCTTAAGCGAATGAGTTCTGGAAGTTCGCGAAGGGAACTTTTTACAAGTACAATGTCTGCGGCGTCTACGGCTATGTCTGAACCGGCACCAATTGCTATTCCTAAATCGGCTGTTGTGAGGGAAGGGGCGTCGTTTATTCCGTCTCCAACCATGCAGACTTTTCCCTGTGATTTGAGTGTGTTGATTGCGTCGGCTTTGGCGTCTGGAAGGACTCCTGCAATTACCTGATCTACGCCTGCTTCTTTTGCAATTGCTTTTGCGGTTTGTTCATTGTCGCCGGTGAGCATTACAACTTTTATACCCATTTGTTTTAGTTCGCTGATGGATTGAGCGCTGTCTGGTTTTATATTATCTGCAACTGCAATTATTCCAAGGAGTTTGTTGTCTTGTGCAAAAAATAGTGGAGTCTTTCCCTGTAAAGAAAGGGAGTCTGCCGTCTGGACGATTGATGGCGAAAGATTGACTTTTGATTTTATGAAGTTTAAGTTTCCGCCGTAGAGCGTTTTGCCGTTTGATTTTGCTGTAAGACCGTTGCCTGGGAAAATCTGGAAATCCTGTGTTTCGTCGGCTATGAGGTTGAGTTCCTGTGCTTTTTGAATGATTGCTTTTGCAAGAGGATGTTCGCTTTTTTGTTCGAGAGTGTAGGCGGTCTGTAAAAGCTGCTCGTTGGAGAGTGGGTTGTGGCCCGGCAGAGTTAATGGGATTATATCTTTTACAACAGGCGTTCCGCTTGTGATTGTTCCTGTTTTATCAAGTGCAATTGTTGTGATTTTTCCGGCTTGTTCAAGAGAAGCGGCTGTTTTGAATAAAATACCGTTTTTGGCACCAAGACCATTTCCTACCATAATTGCTACCGGAGTTGCAAGACCAAGTGCACACGGGCAGCTGATTACTAAAACTGCTACTGCGTGCATAATTGCTGTTTCGGCAGAGGCACCGATTATAAGCCATATTGCAAGAGTGATAATTGAAATTACCATGACAGTTGGAACAAAAATGCCCGACACTTTGTCTGCAATTTTTGCAAGAGGGGCTTTTGTTGCGGCTGCGTCGCTTACCATCTGGATAATCTGGGCAAGGGTGGTGTCTTGTCCAACTCTTGTTGCTTTGCATTTTATATAGCCCGAAAGATTTGTTGTTGCGGCAGAAACTGTATCGCCGGATGCTTTGTCTACTGGAATGCTTTCTCCTGTAAGTGCGGCTTCATTTATTGCGGCATTTCCTTCTATAATAATACCGTCTACAGGAATGTTCTCGCCTGGTTTTACAATAAAAATGTCTCCAGGTTTTACGGTTTCAATTGGTACTGTTTTTTCTACGGTGCCAGAAGCGTTTTGTTCTACAATTACAGCAGTTTTTGGTGCAAGTTTCATGAGGCCTTTGAGTGCGCTTGTAGTTCTTCCTTTTGATTTTGCTTCGAGCATTTTGCCTACGGTTATCAAAGTTAAAATCATGGCGGCGCTTTCAAAGTAATAGTCGTGGCTTATTGCTTTTTTTGTGATGACTATTGAAAGCAGGTTCCAGATGCTGTAAATAAAAGATGCTCCTGCGCCTAACGCTACAAGTGTGTCCATGTTTGGTGCTAAGTGAACTGCTGATTTTATTCCACTTGTAAAAAATCGCCTGTTAATAATCATTATGATTATAGTAAGAATAAGCTGAACAAGGCCCATTGCAGCTTGATTGTTTTCAAGGATTTTTGGGAGAGGCCAGTGGAGCAGCATATGTCCCATTGTGCAGTATAAAAGTGGAAGTAAAAATATGAGAGAGAAAATGAGGCGGCGTTTTAATTTTGGGGTTTCACGGTCGGCAAGTTGATCTTCTGAAGTTGAAGCTTGAGTTGTCGCAGCTGCAGTTTGTTTGACTTTTGCGCCATAGCCAGCTGCGACAACTGCATTAATAATTTCTTCATCGCTGGCACTTCCTTCTACGCCCATGGAATTTGTTAGTAAACTAACGGAACACGTTGTAACACCTGGAACTTGCGAAACTGCTTTTTCAACGCGGGCACTACAGGCAGCGCACATCATACCATCTACATCAAATTGCTTCATGTTATCCTCGACTAACAAAAATTATTATAACAGAGAATTTTGTTTGCGTATATATACTTTTATTGTTATATTTAACTATGGAGGATATTTAAATGAAAATAGCATTTTTTGATACTCATTCTTATGATAAAAAATCATTTGTGGAAGCTAACAAGGCTTTTAATTATGAAATAGATTTTCGTGATTATAAACTTAACGAAAATACTGCAATGACCGCACAAGGCTTTGATGTTGTATGTGTTTTTGTTAACGATGTTGTAAATGAAGCTGTTATTAAAACTCTTGCTGACTGCGGTGTAAAATTGATTGCACTTCGTTGTGCCGGTTTTAATAATGTAGATTTAAAGGCGGCTGCAGCGGCAGGTATAAAAGTTGTTCGCGTTCCTGCATATTCTCCTTATGCAGTAGCAGAGCATGGTGTTGCACTTTTGATGTCTCTTACACGCCATATTCCTCAGGCATATCTTAGAACTAAAACTGCTAACTTTAATATAGAAGGTTTAACCGGTCGTGATTTGTTTGGGCTTACTGCAGGTATTCTTGGAACCGGAAAAATCGGACGTATTATGGCAGATATTCTTATGGGCTTTGGAATGAAGATTATTGCTTATGATCCGTTCCCAAATACAAAATGGGCTCATGAAAAAAATATTGAATATGTTGATCTTGAAGAAATCTTTAAACGAAGTGATGTCTTGAGTCTTCACTGTCCGCTTACTGAAGAGACAAAGCATATTGTTAATCATGACAGAATGAAGATGATGAAGCATGATGCTGTAATTATCAACACTGGTCGTGGTGCCCTTATCGATTCAAAGGCTCTTGTTCACGCTCTTAAGCATGGTCATATCGGTGGAATTGGTATGGATGTATATGAAGAGGAAAGTAAATATTTCTTCAGCGACTGGTCTACAGATATCATGACAGATGATACACTTGCGCGTCTTTTGACTTTCCCTAATGTTATCATTACAGGACATCAGGCTTTCCTTACAACTAATGCCCTTAAAAATCTTGCTGATACAACTTTAGAAAATATCAAAGCTTTTTCTAGTGGAAATGAACTTGTAAATGAAGTAAAATAAATTATGCGTAATTTATTTAATGATGGATGGGTTTTTGCCGAACTTCCTCTGGAAGAAAGTTCAATGTACGAGGACGGCAAACCCATCCTTTTTTGTCCTGATCAGTTTTTTGAGCTTGCAGATTCTCAAAAATATAATAGTGTTAATCTTCCTCACGACTGGCAGATTTATCATGTAAAAGATTTGTACCGCAGTAGTGCAGGTTTTTATAAAAAGACTTTTACTTTGCAAGACAATCCGGACGGTCGTTATATAGCCCTTGACTTTGAAGGTGTTTACATGAATTGGGCTCTTTGGGTTAACGGTAAAAAAGCCGGAGAATGTAAGTACGGTTATTCGGCTTTTGAAATTGATATAAGTAATCTTGTTCACACAGGCGAAAATGTTATTCTTGTAATTGCTGTTTATCAGAACTGCAATACCCGCTGGTATTCTGGAGCAGGTATTTTCCGGGATGTTCATCTGATTAACAGCCCGGCTATCCATCTTGTGACTGATGGGGTTTATTTTTCTGCAAAACCGGTGGATCCTGCAAAGTTGGATGGGGAATGGGTTGTAAAGATTTCGTCGGAACATACAGGGACTCAGATAAAAGTTCTTCATACAATTATTAATCAGTCTGGTAAAGAATTTGCCCAATTCTCAGGCGACGGCGAATACACAGTAAAAGCTCCGGAATTATGGGATATTAATAATCCTCATTTTTACATTTTAAAAACCCGGCTCTTTGATGCTTCCGGAAATCTTTTAGACGAACTTGAACAGCATTGTGGTTTTAAGTATGCAGTTTTTACTTCGGATGAAGGTTTTTTCTTAAATGGAAAACATGTAAAAATAAACGGAGCCTGCCAGCATCATGACCTTGGCGCTCTGGGTTCTGCTTTTAATGCTGCAGCTTTGCGACGCCAGTTTACAAAACTTAAAGAAATGGGAGTTAATGCAGTTCGTTGTTCTCATAATCCGCCACCTTCTGCCTGGATGAATTTATGTGATCAGATGGGAATTCTTGTTGATGACGAAGCTTTTGATATGTGGGAAAAGCCAAAAACTCCTTTTGATTATGGAAACTATTTTAATGACTGCTGCGAGCGCGATACTGCTTCCTGGGTACGCCGTGATAGAAATCATCCGAGTCTTATTATGTGGTCAATCGGAAATGAAATTTATGATACACATGTTGGAAACGGCTTTGAAATTACAAAAAGACTTTCCAAAATTGTACGTCAGCATGATCCTCTTTGCAATGCTCAAATAACAATTGGTTCAAACTATATGATGACTGATGGCGCCCAAAAATGTGCAGAGCAGATAGACACTGTGGGTTATAATTATCTTGAACGCCTTTATGATGAACATCATAAAAAATATCCCGATTGGAAAATCTATGGTTCCGAAACTTCTTCTACAGTTCAGAGCCGTGGAATCTATCATTTTCCTGATTCTTTAAAACTTGTTACTTTTAGCGATGGACAGTGTTCAACGCTTGGAAACTGTACAACTCCATGGGGTGCAGTAAATACTCAATTTGTAATTACTACCGACCGCGATTGTCCTTTTAGTGCAGGTCAGTTTATCTGGACTGGTTGGGATTATATTGGAGAGCCAACTCCTTATCATACAAAATCTTCTTTCTTTGGTCAGATTGATACGGCGGGATTTCCAAAAGATACTTATTATCTGTACAAGTCTGAATGGGCAGGAAAAGCTGTGCCGCCATTTGTACACCTGCTTCCTTATTGGGACTGGAACGAAGGACAAATGATTGATGTTAAGGCTTACACAAATGCCGACAGAGTGGAGCTTTTTGTAAACGGAAAATCTGCGGGCCTGCAGGAAATTGACCATGAAAAAGGGAAGACGCCTTTTGCTCACTGGCAGGTCGAATATCATAAAGGGGAAATCCGTGCGGTCGTTTATGATGCAGACGGAAAAGTTCTTACCGAAGATGTGAAAAAGTCTTTTGATGACCCTGCAGAAATTTTACTGAAGCCGGAAGAGAACTACAATGTGGTCCCTGAGCTTGTCGAAGGGGTAAACGAAGCAATCCACTTTATCCAGATTATGCTGGCCGACAAAAATGGTACCCTTGTAGAAAATGCCCGTAACTACATAACAATAAATGTAAGCGGTAACGCAGAACTTGTTGGTATGGATAACGGAGATTCTACAGATTACGATGAATATGTTGCTGCAGACGGCCACACCCATACAAGAAAGCTTTTTGCCAACCGCCTGATTGCAATTGTAAGGGAAAGAGCTTCAGGAGGCGCTGGTTCGGATTTTGTTGTAACTGCTGCCAGCCAGGGACTTCCAAATGTTTCTATAAAATATGACGGCAAAGAGTGGAGCAGGGTAGACGCAGATAAATCTGTAGTTCCGCAGAATACTTATGTCCCAGTTCGTAAAATTGAACTTCAGTCTCAGGGAAGCCTTAAGTTAGACCCTTCTAACAAAGAGGTTCTGGTAACTGCAAAAGTCCTGCCGCAAAATGCCACAGACAAAGAAATTAACTGGAATCCGGTTTTAAAGGAATGTATTGCAAGCGACAACATAGAAGTGTCCTCAGCGGTCCCTGAGCCTGTCGAAGAGCGCCTTATCAGTGCAGCCGGTGACGGAGAATGCCTCCTTCGTTGCACCGCCCAGAACAATACAAAATACGACGAAGTAATAAGCGACCTGCCTTTTACTATCACTGGCATTGGCAGCACCAGACTTAATCCATACACTCTTATAGAAGCCTGCCGCTTTACCGATTATGACAAATCAGACAATAAATCAAAACCCGAAATGTCTTTGGAAAGCGGTATTTCTAACCGAAAGTGCGGTCCAACCTGGGTAAGCTTTGATAAAGTTGATTTTGGTAAGGATGGTGCAGATACAATCCACCTGCCGATCTTCAGTTTTGCGACAGAATTCCCGATTCAGGTTTGGGACGGAAAGGGTACTGGCCCGGACAGCATAAACCTTGGCACCTATACCTACTGCCACGAATCAATTTACAACACTTACAGTGAAAATGTCTTTACTCTGCCACGCCGCCTTTTTGGAGTACACACAATAACACTCAGTTTTGGAACAGACTTGTACCTGCACGGCTTTTATTTTGACAAGAGCCCTAAGGCATATGCAAAGCTTTGTGTCCTTGATGCCAACCTCATAACCGGCGACTCCTTTACAAAAACCAGCGACGCCGTGGAAGGAATTGGCAATAACGTAAACATAGATTTTGAAGACATGGATTTTGGTAACGATCAGACAAAGGATCATACGAACCTTACTATTTGTGGCCGCTCCAACTCAGAGAACAACACCATCAACTTAAAGTTCTTTACTCCTGATGGCAGCAGTAAAACCTATGTAATAGATTTTGCCCACACCGATGTCTACGAAGAAAAAACTTTCCAGCTTCCGGTCATCTCAGGACTTCAAAAAGTCAGCTTTGTATTCCTGCCGGGCTGCAACTTTGACTTTAAGTGGTTCCGCTTTGAAAAATAGAAGTATTTAATAAAAATGCCGATATTTAAAATATGAAGAGATTTATATTTATATCGGCAGTTATTTTTTTTCTGGGGGCTGGCCAGCTTTTTGCTTCAGTTTATAAAAGCGGCGTAACTGCCTCTTATTATGCAGAAGATTTTCATGGAAAAAAGACCTCCAACGGAGAACGCTTTAATATGTATGAGCTTACCTGTGCTCATAAATCCCTGCCTTTTAATACAATTCTCAAAGTTACAAATCTTGCAAACGGAAAAAGCTGCGAGGTTCGTGTTAACGACCGGGGGCCTTTTGTCCTCAACCGAGAAATTGACTTATCAAAAGCAGCAGCCGTAAAACTTGGAATGATTGGCAGCGGTACCACAAAGGTAAAACTCGAAATTGTAAAAGAAGGTGCAAATACAAAATTAAGCCAGCAGACTGCAGCTTCGGCAAAAAAAATAATGAAAAAACTTTATGGAGATGCGGCAAGCACAAGTTCAACGACAGGCAAAACCACTCCAAAAAATCTGACACCTGGAACTTACTGGGATATTCAGTTAGGAGCATTCAAATCAAAAGATAATGCAAAGCAGTTTGCCGGTAAAGTTTCTAAAGCTGGATTTAAAGATATTGTTTTGCAAACTTCGGGAGAAGTAACCCGTGTAGCTATAAAAAAAGTTCCTGCCGGTAAGGTATCCGACACTCAGAAAAAACTGGATGCCGCTGGCTTTACCGAACAAACTCTAAGACAGCGTAAGTAGATGATTATGGAAAAAAATATTTATACAGCCGCCTTAATTGGATGCGGACGAATTGGATTTTCTCTTGGATTTGATAAAAAACGTGAACAGCCTGCAAGTCACACAATGGCTTTAATGGGAAATAAGAGAATTAAGATTGTTGCGGGTGCAGATACAAATAAAGAAAATCTTGAGCGCTGGAAGAAGTTTGTAAAAGATGCAGAAACTTTTGAAAGCAGCGACCAGCTGTATGAATCTTTTACTCCAAATAATATCCCCGATATCATTGTTCTTGCTGTAAATGAAGATTCTCATTTTGACGAATGCATAAAAGCAATTAAAGCTTGTCCACGTTTGATTATTCTTGAAAAACCGGTTGCCTTGAATTCTCAAGAAGCAGAAAAAATCAGACAGGCTGCAGAAGAAAACAAGGTTCCTGTAATGGTGAATCACGAAAGACGTTTTGCAGCAGATTATAACATGGCAAAGAAATATATGTCGGAGATTGGCACGTTGCAATCTGTTCGTGGAGAACTTTATTCGGGCTTACGCATTTATGCAAAAGAGTTCGAAGCAGACGGAGCCTACAGCCTTTTGCATGATGGAACCCATCTTGTTGATATAATCAGATTTTTGTTAGATGAAGATTTGCCTGAGCCTGTAGTAACAGGGATATTTAAAGATGAAAAAGATGTGGTAAGAAATTTTAGTGCCCATTATTCAACAAAAAAATGTCCTGACGTAAGCATCTATATGAGCGGTCGAAGCAGATTTTTTTCTTTTGGACTTGATATTCTTGGGACAGAAGGTCGAATTTGCCTGGGAAATGGCTATGCAAAATTCTATAAACGAAAAGAATCAAAACTTTATACAGGATTTTATTCACTTTCACGCGACCGTTCAATCCACCTGCCTCGTAAAACAGGATATTTTTCAAATATGATTCAAAACGCAATAGACTTTTTGGACGGTAAAGAAAAATTAAAAAGCCCGCTGACCGAAGCAATTTCCGATCTGCGGGCTTTAGAATTAATTAAAAAAGAGTTTAATTAATTATACTAATCCCTGTGCAACCATTGCATTTGCAACTTTTACAAATCCTGCAATGTTAGCACCTGGCGACAATAGCAAATGCGTTAAAAAAGACAGTCCATCGGGACTGTCTTTTAGCATTTACTATTAATCGCCTCGCCCGATTTATCGGGCGGCATAGCTGGTGCTCTTATGAATCAGTTTTAATTAAACAAGACCCTGAGCAACCATAGCATTAGCTACTTTTACGAAACCAGCGATATTAGCACCAGCTACGTAGTTAACCCAGTTTCCATC
>JAEEGK010020303.1_pt1 | contig 14145 bp, 22 predicted proteins | sample 8958771 | NCBI WGS metagenome assembly JAEEGK01 (sample SAMN16246547, study PRJNA631951) | gut metagenome | biome: gut microbiome; feature: rumen; material: SC-attached | host: Bos | place: Iran: Karaj | collected 2018-10
TCATTTTTTAACTGTTAAAACAACACTATATGTAGTGTGTCTGCCAAACAGGCATATTTTTGTGGCCAGAATCAAGGAAATTCGGGCCGTTTTTAACATTTTTCTTATTCCCCCAAATCGCAATTTGTGTGACTAAGGAAATTTACAAATTTTTATACATTTTTACACTCATTTAGTTCACAAAATATAATTATTTACTTCGTGGAAAACCTAAATAAAAAAATACTTTATCAATATATGATGGAAAATCATTTACCAAAATTGTGATAACAACTTTTACATTTTCTCCGTAAAAACTCTCAGGAAAATAAAAAATTTCATAATCATCTCCATCCAAATAAATTGAATCTTTCCCTAAGTTAGCAATAAAGGAAAATTCTTCGTTATCAGATTTTATTAATTTGACGAGGAATGATCCATTATAATTCTTCAATACAGAATTTTTATGATCATACATCATTCCGAATTCAAATCTTCTATAATTTGTTTTTATTAATCTTTTACTGTTATTTATATTTGATGGCAAATCTGCATAAAATGTAATTTCATCTTTAATTTCTGTAACTTCAGAAATTCCGTATATATAACCATTACTTATCACATTTTCACGCCATTCTTCTAAATTTGAAGCTGAAATATAACCATCTAATAAAAACAAAAAAGTCAACATAAAAATTATCTTATTTTTCATTTTTCCTCCGATGCTTTTTGTTTCCATTGTGTTTCAAACTCTTTTGCCCTCTTTTTTATTTCTTCTTTTTTCTCTTTAGGAAGTTTCCTATATAACTTATTGTATTCTCTTCTGATTTTTGTACAGTAATCTTGGCAATTGTTTTTCTTTGCATCTTTATGACCAACTTTTCCCTTATCAATAAAACCATGCTTTAATAAAAAATTATTTAAGAATTTTCCTGCCAAAGAATATTGCTTGTCTCTTTTTTTATTATTTCGTTTCTGTTCAGATTCTTCTACGTTTTTAACAGCTTGTTTTATTAATTCATCATCATAATATTTAGGAATCTTGGTATAATTTGAACCTTCCTTTTCAGTAAAAGTATAATCACCCCAAGTCCATCCAATATTAAAACCAGACCCATCATCAGAAAATAAATGTTCATGAACAAGTTCAAGATCTAACCAATCAAAAATTTTCCACGACATAAACCATTTTATGAAATCGGACAAATCTTCTGTATCTTGTAATGGACGTTTTGAAAAATGCGCCCTACCATCAGGATCAGTATAGTTTACCGGATTGTTTCCAGCATAGTGGTACAAATGGAAATTTGTATGACTACCAAACAGCCCTTTTTAACCTCAGAAAACCTCCTTTTTTAGAGTTTTATACAATTTTAATGTCAAATTTCCTTAAAAACCAGGATTTTTTGCATTTGCAGCTGATTATTTGATTCTTGCTACGATTTACGAATCATAGAATCTGAAAATAATCAACCGGTTTATGTCCGAATTTCAGAAACTTTTTTGGCTGCTCTGAAATTCTCATTTTTTTAAAGCCAAAACAACACTATATGTAGTGTGTCTGCCAAACAGGCATATTTTTGTGGCCAAAATCAGGGAAATTCGGGCCGTTTTTAACATTTTTCTTATTCCCCCAAATCGCAATTTGTATGACTAAAAAGTATAATCAATTTCATTGCTTTTACCTAAAGGACCTTCATATGAAATATAAATTTTTTTACAATTTGAAATATTGTAATTAAGACTTATATTTTTAATTTCAATATCTATGCTTTCATTTGGACCCAATTTAATTTTTTGTTTTTCAAGATAATCATATGATGGATCACAATAATCACCATGATAAGAAATTTCATTTCCCTTATCATCGCAAATAATAAGCCAATTATTTTTTAATAAACCATTTTCAGTATCATTCAAATCTATGTAAAACTCTGGTATTAAAACTGTTTTTTTTGAAATATTCTTACAAGTAAGAAGAGCATATAAATTTGTTTTACTACCATCAATTCTCAAACTCAAACTCAAATCATCACAAGAGAATTGTTTTATCCTCATTGTAGTATTACAACCAATTAGTAAAAAACAAAATAAAAAAAATATTCTTTTTCTCATTTTGTTACCTCCGAATAAAATTCTTCCCAATTTCCTGCATTATTTTTATCTAAATCAGGATACTTACTTCTATCATAAGAAATATCTCTAGTTCCTAATACAAAATGCGTCATTTCATGAACTAAAGTTCTTTCTCTATTTGTTTCATTATAGAAAAAAGAATCACATAATACTAATTCTTTTTTTCCTTCTGATCCCCATAATATTATCTGTCCTTCCCAGGTTTCTGAAACTTTAGCTACATGTTTTATGTCATTCGGATCATATTTTACATTGTTAGAATCTAAGGTGTCTAATACATTTTTCATATCTTCTAAATTTTTAGTAAACGAAGATATTTTTTCGGCTGAATCTAATTCAATTTTTAACCATTTTGAAGCTGCATTTTTTATTTTATTAAAATCTTTTGAAAAGGTAGGATCATTATAGTTTTTTAGTACTTTAATTATGTTATCAAAATTATTTAATACAGCAGATTTAGCATTATAAAATTTTTCTATCCTCTGTGGAGTTTGTGTTTTCAATAAAAGGTATTTATCTTCCCTTCCATCCGGGTCCGTATAATTTATCGGATTATTTCCTGCGTAGTGGTACAAATGGAAATTTGTATGACTACCAAACAGCCCTTTTTAACCTCAGAAAACCTCCTTTTTTAGAGTTTTATACAATTTTAATGTCAAATTTCCTGAAAAACCAGGATTTTTTGCATTTGCAGCTGATTATTTGATTCTTGCTACGATTTACGAATCATAGAATCTGAAAATAATCAACTGGTTTATGTCCGAATTTCAGAAACTTTTTTGGCTGCTCTGAAATTCTCATTTTTTAACTGTTAAAACAACACTATATGTAGTGTGTCTGCCTTACGGGTATATTTTCAAGCTCAAAATTGGATAAATTCTGGTCTTTTTCCTCCGTTTTTTTATTCCTGCAAATCGCAATTTGTAGGAATAAGGGAATTTGTAATAAAATTCCATATCCTACAAAAAAAAATTAAAAAATATCAAATTCTCCTTAATTGATTTGAAAGTTTTTTATCAAAGGTAAAGATGTCATCGTGAAGGATTTTTTTTCGGGCAAGAAGAATACAATCAACAAAATCAAACTTGGTATCGGAAAATTTTTCTATAGCAAATGATATGACTTCTTTCTGATCCATCTGTACTTCCTCAAGCAAAGGACATAATATATCTTTGATTTTTTTTCGTGGAATCTGATACAATTTTACAAGGACATAAATAACTTCAGCGATGATTTCGTTATGGGTAAAAGCGCCCTTTTCGATTATTTTACCAGCCTGCTCAGCCTGCTCGGGAATATCATTTAATATGTATCGTAATATAACATTTGCATCTATAAGAGTCATAAAACCTCTCTTGAAAATGCCTGTTCCATTATTTCTTTTTCTTTATTGATAAGTGAGGTATTAGCATACTTCGCTGCTATTCCTCTGCAGGAAGTTTTTAACTGAGTTTTCTGATCTGAATCTTCAATAACAATCATAGCCTGCTGATTTCGTTTAAAATTTTTATTTTCGAAAGGGATAAATGCTCTGCCATTATAATATGCTTTTACCGCTATCATTAAAAACCTCCATTTCTCACTCTCAATTCCATTATACTATATGAATATACAAATGTCATTTCAATTAATTAGATAAAAACTAAATATTTACTGGCAATAAATGATAAACCCTTTCTCCTTAGTTATCCCACAAAAAAAATTGCTATAGTTGATATAATTATTATTAATAGTAGACCATACCACCTTATAACAAATAAGATACTTGTTTCATCTTCAGTTTTTTTCCTAAATTCTCTATATTTAATACAAATAGATACTAAACAAACATTAAGCAAAATTAATTTGCTCCTTATAGATATAGAATCAATTTGTACAAAAAGAATTATTAAACTAATAAGCAGAAAAATAATAATATATTCAATAACTTTTTTCATCTTGTTCTTTATCCTATGTTTACAAAAATTAATAACTTAATATTTCTTCTTTATAATACGCCAATGTATTTCTTAAAGATCAAACAAAAAATTCAAAACTACTCTTTACTCTTTCAAAAACATTTTGCATTTCTTTAGTACAACATATTTTTCCTGATTAATTATTGTATATGAATCAAACTTTCCATGAATAACTATATTTTTACCGAAATATGATTTTTCTATCCTATTAATCATATGACAAGAAATATAATTTCCTGTTCTTTTTTTAGAATCACTATTATTAGTTTCAAGAAATACTGTACATTGGTTCAAATTTCTACCATCCTTGGGAAAGGATATCCATCCTACTTTACCAGTCACATATATTTCAGCTTTTTTTAAATCAATTTCAGTATTACAATTATTTTCAAAAAAATGTAGCAATTCATCTGAAGTATAATTAAGTGTAACTCCTTTCTCACAACTAATAAATATAAATAAAATAATAAATAAAAAATTATTCATCAAAAATTTTTTCATAAAAGTATTCCCAATTATTTGCATTTTTCTGTTATGTATATGCATAAGCTTTAGTAGAATCATCATATTTAAAATCCTTTCTGTATTACTAAGGATTATTAATCTCAAATAACAATTTATCATCAAATGTAAAATAACCAAAAAGTTTTATCCCATATTGTTTCATATGTTCAGTATAATCAGGAATTGTTCCTTGAGGTAATGATTTAGATGAAACATAATAAGTATAAATGCATTTCGTAGCTTTCCCAATATTTGATTTTATATATTTTGTTTTTTTAAGAGTCATGATTTCTTCAGTATTTTCATCGGAAGAATCATAATCTAAGTCTACTTCCGAAACCTTATAACAATTATCATCTTTTAATTTTTCTTCATCACAATAAAAAATAACTGACTCACCAGGATCAAGCTGGTAGGTAAAATCATAATATGCATGTGAAAAATTCGCAGTTATATTTGGCGAAAGCGAAAGCAAATATTCATTAATTTTTTTATCTTCATCTATACAAACATTTGAACAAGCCAGGCCACGAAAATTGCAATTATCTAAGAAAACCGCATTTGATGAATTATTTTTAACAACAACTTCTACCTTATTTTTATCTGTACTGTTATTTACTTTATTTGTTGTATTTTTAGAACAATTCATCATCAGTGGCATTATACTTAACAACAGGATTATCATTAGTTTCTTTTCTTTTTTCAAATCCCAGTTGCTCTCGAATTTCATTTTCATTTTTAATTGCACTCCCTTTTGTTTTGTTTAATATTTGAGGAATTCCATGATGCACCTCCATATAATTCTGTATCATTAAACAACAATAAGGTATCCTTATATATTTAATTTATTGTACGTAGAATTGTCTGAATTAACAATGAATATTTTTCTTCATCAATCTGGAAATTTTTATTGGATTTTTTTATGGTACTTGCAAATATTTTATAAAATGAATTTTGATTAACAAGGGAAATGATTTCATCCTGGATGTTCAACTGAGGGGCTTTATAATATCCGATTTCAGGACCCTTTTTAATTGCCTTTGGATTAGCAGGATCATATTTTAGACTATAACTTTCCTTTGATTTTAGCTGTAATTCGTTGTTATTTATTTCAAAATAATAATATAAATAATCAGCATTGTTTGATTTACATAACTCATAATTTGTAATATTAAATAATTTTGTATTTAAAACATTTTCCATCTGTGTTTCAAGTTGAATCAAATTGTCATATGAAATAAGAATTTTTCCATTAGTCTCATCATATTCTTCTGCATTAAGACTGATAAGCTCATTTATAAAAGAATCAGAAGTCCCGGGCAAAATTTGAATTTTGATTAATTTCTGGCTTTTACAGGAAATAAAGAAACTTATAATCACTAACAACAATATAATTTTATTCTGTTTCATTTTTGTAAACCTCAACTATTTTTCCATTATTATCAATTCGGCGTGCATGTTTTAGGGCTCAAAATCGGGTAAATTCTATGCTTTTTCCTCCGTTTTTTTAGTCATGCAAATCGCAATATGTATTACCAAGAAAAAATCAATTTTTTATGAAATCAGAATCAACTGGTATTAATTTTTCTGGATTTTTTAATAGTATTTCTTTATATGCGTCAAAATCCTCATAAGCTAATTCTGTGACCTTAAAAATATTATCTTTTCTAATTGTTATTTCTCCACTTATAAAATCTTCATAATCAATTAAAACAATAAACCCGTGTTGAATCATCATCTGACAATATTCATCATATAAATACTTTATATTATTATCAGAGTGAAAGACAAACATCCCAATTTTTGGGCTTATATCGAAATGATTTGTCTTGACTTCATAACAAATTTTATCTCCACTTTTAAGAACATCATAACAGATTTCCGGATTTCCAAATTCTGAAATATATAATCCACCATGCTTCTCTTTCAGTTTTTCAATTTTTCTTTGTATATCGATTTCATAATTTAATAGATTAATTCTTGGATTTTGTGATAACCAGTCAATTGTTGGAATGCAAAAATCAGAATCAAGTGAGTTATTTATATTAATCTTGTAAGCATATTCAGGTCTATAATTATTTCGAATTTCTTTTTTCGAACAAGACATCACGATAAATATAACTAAAAAAATGGAAATTTTAATTAATTTTCTAAAATGAATCATGATATTCTTTCCCCTGTTCGTAAATCCATGTTTAATTGGAGTCGTACTTCATTTTCCCTACTGATAGCATCTCCATTCCAACTTTCAAGAATAGGTACTTCTTTACTCATACTTTATTCCAAAATAATCCAAAGTTGCTTTCATTGCATCCTGGCCGGTAAGACAGGTGTCTCGCAAATAACCGCGTTCATCGTTCCAATTTTTAATGCCTCGGTAATAATACATCTTGAGTTCTTCTGTGATTATGAATGGAACAATATTGTGCTTAAGACATTCCTTGAACATAATTAAGCGACCAACTCGCCCGTTGCCGTCTTGGAATGGGTGAATAGATTCAAAGCGTACATGGAAATCCAGGATATCATCAAAAGTGATTTTTGGTTTGGAATTATATTCTTTAAGGAGGGCTTTAATTGCACCGGCTACTTCTGCAGGTTTTGTAGTTTCACTTCCTCCTACTTCATTTTCGAGTTGCTTATAATCCCCCACTCTGAACCAGGATTTCTGGCTGTCAGTAGTTCCGGACTTCAAAATAAAATGTAGCTGCTTGATGAAGCTCTCGGTAAGTTTTGTATGAGCTCCTTCAATAATCAAATCTATGCAGCGGAAGTGATTCACAGTTTCAACAATGTCATCAACCTTAACAGCCGTATCCGTAACACCAAGAGTTTTTGTTTCAAAGATATAGCGGGTCTGATCGTGAGTAAGCTTTGAGCCTTCAATATGATTAGAATTATAAGTAAGGTCAATTTGAATTTTATGATAGATGCCACCTTTAAGGGCGGCATCTTTTTCGCGTTTGAGAAATGTTAAAAGAGTTTCTTCTACAGTAGAATGGCGAGATTTACGTTCAGGCTTGTGTGCAGTAGCAGGAATCTTCCATGTTTTGCCTTCCAAAAGAGCACCCTCTACCCTGCCCTGTGCGCAGTAATTACGGGCACTACGTTCGCTAATTTGCCATTTTTGAGCAGCTTCTTCTACTGATATATATTTGACCTTACTCATAGGAAATATTATAGCATGCTATCGGCAAAATATAAAGGTGATTACCACAATAGTATTACTGAATTATTTTGCCGATAAAAGTTTAAATAACCTATTTAATATATTTTTTCCCTTTTTTTTTGTTAAATGTGAAAAACGTATTGGACCACTTAATTGTCCATAAGAATTAATTAATATCGCGAAAAAGGAATTTATTATTTTAATTACTTTATATTCTTCCTTAAAATTAAACCTGTCTCCTAAAGTTAAGGATGAATTATCCCATTCTGAGGTTTGTTTACATATTTTAACAACATCACCTTTTCTAATATTAAATTTATTTGGTTCATATGGTACTAAGTCTTTTGGTTTAATCTTAAAATCTCCGGGCCACAATACACAATAATCATCTTTTCTTTCAAGTATTCTATAAACTTCACCCAACAATAATTTAGGCTCGTAACTTAACGTTGATTGAGGACATTGATTCCACGGATATAAAAATCCTCTTTTAGAAATAGAAACATAAGAGTCGCAAGTAAAAATTACATATTCCATTTTAAGAGAATCAATTTTTCTTAATGCCCCATAGCACATATAAATATCTGCTTCAAGAAAGTATAATTGATTCTGTTCAAAATCCTTAAAATACATTCTTATAAATTCGGGTATTATTTTTTCATTAAGAAAATCAGAAAGTGGAACCTTTGTACAAAATTCATCATAAGGATTATTAATAATGTCTATTTCATGATCATCTATTTTCTTTTGAAGCATTCTCAAAACAGAATATAATTCATCAAAAGATTTTTTCATGTTTATATCAATATTTTTCATATAACTCTGATCATCAAAGGGGCGATTGAAACAACAGTTATCAACATCTATTTTCATGATTCTAGTATAACATAAAATCTATGATTTAATAAAATTTTAAAATACTCTTAAATTAATTATTCCTCCCCTCATAAAAAATTTCTGTCATTCGTAAGCGATTTTATAAATATGGTTTTATCGTAAATAATAATAGCGATTTATTCTAAATGATTTTTGAATATGCCTTATTCCTACAAATCGCAATTTGTGTGACTAAGGAAGTTTCATTCCTTGAATATAAAACTCAATAAATATTCCATTCTCACAGGTTATTGAATAATTTTGTTTACTATGAAGCATTACATATAATTTATGAGATGAATTAATAAAATTGATTTCTCCATTCATTTTATTATAAACACCTTTTAATGTTACATATCCAAATTCATCAGCTTTAATATCATCAAAATCTTCATCAAATATAAAATGTAAATCTCCATGAGATATTTTTAATTCAATACTATCAGAAGAAATGAATATTAATTGAACTTGATTGGAAAAAATTTCATCACTACAAATATATATTAAACTTTTTTTGTTGCATGAAAAACTAAACAAAAGAAATATTAAAATAATTAAACTGAGTTTATTCTTCATTTTTTCTGTAAAATTGTACTTTCCCTTTAAATTCATAATCATCTAAATCCGATTCAATTCCATTTGGTTTAATAAGTTGTACAAATAATCATTTTCGTTTTGCTACCACAGTATAAAGTTTAATCTCATAAAAAATTCCAGGCCCTTTTTCCATGATTCGGAGCACCACCTGTTTTTTTGACCAGAGAATTCTGAATTTTATACATAAAAGGCTCCATGCTCATGTCACAACGTGAGACAATCTTATATTTTCCGTTGATGTTCACTTCACAGATATATTCACTGGCATCATTTGCATTTATATCAGAAGTTGATTTCTGATTGTAAAAATCACATTCATAAATCAGACGAATCAGTTTCTTCAGTTCCGATTTACTAATATCAATTTTTTTATGTCTGGCCGGACTGTCGTCTACTACCACTTCCATGCTTCTTGAAAATCTTGTCCACTCAACTTTAATGAGATACGAATATGTCCCAATTCTCATTCCTGAATCAATGCAATAAAATCTGATTATATTGTGTCCCTTTTTCATGGATACAATGCTGACGGGATCAAAAAAATCAAGAAAACTGGATAAACATTCATTCTGAAATTGGCTCAATACACCTTTCGGGAAATAATTCTGAACCTCCGAATCATTGCCATGTTTATCAGACCCTGACGGTCCTTCTGCAGGGACAACAGAGCACTCATCGCAAAAATAAAGATAATGATTATATGAATTCCATTCAATGCAATACTGTCTGAATAAATCTATATAATCAATTTCTTCATATTCTATAATCCTTCCCTTTTCTTTAAAACTCAAAAGCAATTCAGGATGCACCTTTAAATATGAATCGTAATCATCCCCGGCATTCATGTTTCCATTCTCAACAAGCAGGTGATTTATTTTTTTCTGAACTTCGCCATTCAGACAGTCCCTCTGAATTTTTATATAAAAATAAAATGGAAAACATTCACCATAGCGTTCTATATATGCATCAATATTTTCCAGTTCCTTTTCAGCTGTCTTTATAAAATCATAGTCATTTTCTTCATACATCAATTTGTAGAATTCAGACTTATGCACCAGAGAATTTTCTTCGGTCTGATACTCCTCAGTATTGATTCTATAAAAGCACAAGGTGCCAACAAGAACCAATAGTGCAGCGGAAATTGCAATAACAATTATTTTAAAAATCGGAAAATATTTTTTTTCCATCATTATGCCTCTCAGAATTTCAATACAGCATCAAAAAGATGTTGCCTGCCGTGGTATGTAATCGTCTTTTTTATAATAAACTGAACTCCAAGCATCCTTTGTTTGAACATCAACATATTCATTATAAAAACGATACATTTGAGGATTAATAGACGAACTACCATTTGAGGAATAAAAAATACTTTTTGGGTCAACAGGCAAATCATCCTCTATTGTAATAACATTATAAGAAAGATCAAAAGATTTTATTTTTCCACTAGGAGTGACGAAATATTCTTTGCCTATATGTGAATAACAATAATTTTGCTTATCGTTTTTTAAACGTTTATAATCATTTGGTGAAGGGATATCTTGTGCATAATTGGGATCATATGAACCATGACTATGTATTTTAGAAACAAGCCTTTGTCCTTTTTCAAGTTTAATATTCGGGTCCGAATTTCTTCTTTCTCCCTGCAAAGGTATATTGTAAGAATACTTAGTCCCTTCATCTGTTTCGTATGCATAAATGACAGAATTATATTCACAATCATCATGAATCGAATCATCTGCATATGTTTTTGCCCAATCTTTCGCAGCTTCTTCAGGTGAATCAAAAGGATCTCCTGCTGCTAATCCCATAGGATCAATATACCTAATCGGATTATTCCCTGCGTAGTGGTACAAATGGAAATTTGTAGGATTAAAAACTACCTGATATCCGCGTGTTTTTGGGTTGATTTTTAGAGAATCATACAATTTTTAGCCTCCTTTTGGGGAGAATTTCCATTTTTGGGGCAGATTCCAGGTTTTAGACTGAAAATCCACTACAAACTGATTAATCCTGAATCATACAAATCAGAAATAATCAACCGGTTTATGTCCGAATTTCAGAAACTTTTTTGGCTGCTCTGAAATTCTCATTTTTTAACTGTTAAAACAACACTATATGTAGTGTGTCTGCCAAACAGGCATATTTTTGTGGCCAGAATCAAGGAAATTCGGGCCGTTTTTAACATTTTTCTTATTCCCCCAAATCGCAATTTGGAGGATATAATAACTCATACCTTATAACATTAAATCTGTATTATAAAAATGAAAAATATTATTAACTTTAATCCTTTTGTATTATATTATGTTCAAATAGATTAATTATTTTATCATATTCTTCATTTACGGTAATATTAATAGAACGTCCATTTTTTAAAAATAATTCAATTTCACTATTATTTATTGTTTTATATGAACGAATTCGATTAAAATTAATGAACATACCTAAGATTATACCTTTCTCATAAATACCATTGTTTCTTGATAAAAAGATAAGCAACAAACATCTAAGTAATATTATTAAAGGAAATAAACAACCTATTATAAAGACAATATCTTTTGTTAATATAAACAACAATAAAAAAATAAGAAAAACAAAAGTAAAATCAAAAATTAAAAAAATTAATAATTTCCTTTTTGATGAAATTCGGTTTTGTAAGATTATTATTTTTTCCCCAAGAGCCTTTATTCTTTCTTTAACCATCAATAAACTGAAAACTAAATAACAAATACGGATACTAAACCAAAATATAAAAATATATATAAGTATATTACGTAATTCTAACATAATAATCCCCTTATTTATTCTTTTTTGATGCATCGTTTATTGAATCAGCTATATCTTTTTTTATAGGTATAGCAGCATTAACAATATCTTCAGATACAGGTGCATCATGAGCACCTACTATACGTCCAAATCCATCACCTATTAAAAATGCTCCCGTTGCTAGTCCTTCTCCAACAGCAACACCAGCAACATATACTCCAACACCTTCTGTTCCTACAGTAACAGCAGCTGCCCCAGCAATAGTTGCAACCCACACACCAAAACCACCAACTACTTCACCTAATCCAATACAAATATTAAATACACGAGAATGTGTTTTTTCTGGATATATATGTTTTTTTAAAGGATGATGGACAGGATATCTCATCTCTTCGCCTGGAATCGGGATGTCTATTTTCTGTCCTACATTTATTTTATCAGGATCCTTTATACCATTATGTAAAGCTATATCTTTATAACTATAATTTGTATTATATTTTTTATTATGGTCTTGAACCATTTGACTTAAAGTATCCCCGGTCTGAACCTCATATTCATATAAGCCTGTAGGATCAATATACCTAATCGGATTATTTCCTGCGTAGTGGTACAAATGGAAATTTGTATGACTACCAAACAGCCCTTTTTAACCTCAGAAAACCTCCTTTTTTAGAGTTTTATACAATTTTAATGCCAAATTTCCTTAAAAACCAGGATTTTTTGCATTTGCAGCTGATTATTTGATTCTTGCTACGATTTACGAATCATACAAATCAGAAATAATCAACTGGTTCTAGGGCGAATTCCGGAAAGTTTTTCTACTGGTCCGAAATTCTCATTTTTTAACTGTTAAAACAACACTATATGTAGTGTGTCTGCCAAACAGGCATATTTTTGTGGCCAAAATCAGGGAAATTCGGGCCGTTTTTAACATTTTTCTTCTTCCCACAAATCGCAATTTGGGGGAATAAAAAAATTAATTAACAACTAGAAATCTACGAAACAAAAGGATAAAAATAATAATAGAGAAAACTACTATCAAAATTGCTCTTACTAGATTAGCAATAAGTCTGTTTTTTTCAACTATATCACTATAACTTTTATCATTTTTTTTTCCTATGTTTATATACTTTATAATATCAAGTATTATTGATGCAGATAGACATATTATTACAATAAAAACAAAATATAAAAAATATTTAGTCATTTCCAGTTCAGACTCACCAGCTGCATAAATGAAAATCTTATCGAAAATTTGATTACCAAAAACTGTAAAAAAACATGCCAGTAAAATAAAAATTTCTAAAAAAATTGTTTTTTTTTGGGGCAAGTTTTTATTTTTTTTTCCCTTTGTATTCTTTTCCACTTTACTCAACTCCCGCTAAATCTAAACCAAAATTAAATATGAATGGAGCTACAATACTCGTAAATTGGATTTTTAATATCCATGCATCAAATTCTGCCTGTGCTAATTCTCCAGCTGTTTTTAATGATATCCATCGTCCATTTAAAGGATTATAAGGTTTCCCTGCTGAGTTTATATTAAAAGATTTAATAGTAGAAAAAGTTCCTGCTGATACCGCTACATCAAAAATTAATCCTAGATATGCAAAACCCATCTGATAACCATTTTGTTTTGTAGGTTCATCAATAAAATCCATAGTTCTACATAAAGCATTTACAGAATCATTTACAACTAAAGCTGTCAATAAAAAAGGTGTTAAACAAGGACATACAATTAATGAAAAGCCCACCGCATTACTCAAGAAAAAACCAAACCAACTGCAAAAATTTTCAATATCTGCTCGATCCCATGATACAGCAAAAGTGTCTGGATATAATTTTTTCATTATATCCGAATAACTCGTATATATTACAGTTTCATTAAGTCCTACAGCATAAACTTTGGTATAACCTAATTCTGGTTCTGCTAAAACATCTGCTGCTCTTTGAAGGTCCTCTCTATCATCTAAGTTTACAGTTACAGAATGGTTAGGAAGATTAAAAACAATCCTACCATTCGGGTCCGTATAATTAATCGGATTGTTCCCAGCGTAGTGGTACAAATGGAAATTTGTAGGATTAAAAACTACCTGATATCCGCGTGTTTTTGGGTTGATTTTTAGAGAATCATACAATTTTTAGCCTCCTTTTGGGGAGAAT
>JAEEGK010020306.1_pt1 | contig 14144 bp, 12 predicted proteins | sample 8958771 | NCBI WGS metagenome assembly JAEEGK01 (sample SAMN16246547, study PRJNA631951) | gut metagenome | biome: gut microbiome; feature: rumen; material: SC-attached | host: Bos | place: Iran: Karaj | collected 2018-10
CAATACCCATAACAATGGTATTACAATAAATCCATACAAGAACCAACTATAAAAACCTGTAACACTTTTTATGGGAATGAACAGAAGACATAATAATCCCAACAACAAAAAAAGGATAACACTAGTCTTTCTATTGCAAAAATCAAAGTGAGGATTATTGTACGCTAAGATCAGTCCAACAAGAAAGATGGGTAGCCGCATCAATGCAATACTACTAAGCTTATAAAAAGGCACAAAAAAGAAGGCGTAAAAATTTAGAAAAAAAATGATAACAACACTGATCAATGTATATCTAATATCTTTCTTAATTAAACTAAAAAAGAGAGGAGTGATGAAATAGAAAGCAATAATAGCGTGCACAAACCAAGCATTTAGACACCCACTAAACCAAAAAGAAAGACCAGATAAATCATAAAAGAAATGAGCCAACCTCTTTGACGTGAATTCTTCAAAGCATTTCCAAATGAAAAAAGGGACAGCGATGATAAGATAAGGAACAACTACCCGAACAAAACGCTTTGTAAAAAATTTTTCGAGGTCATTATTTCGTTGTAAAGATAAACATAGGCAAAAACCTGACAAAAACATAAAAACGTCGACGCCACAATTACCTCTTTGAATGAAAGGCGAAAAGACCGGCAAATAAAAAGGCATTCCTACTATATGCTCGATATGAAATACAATAATCCATATAGTAAGAAATCCATAAATCTCTGCTCTGTATTTTAAAACTCGATCCACAAAAAATTAGTATAATCCCAATCACTAATGATTACTCTAAGAAACACAGATGTCATCTTCTATTTTTATTTCCTAATAAAGGAGGATATAATTTGTCGATGACGTACGTTATCATGCAACTAATGACCAATACAAATATAGCCGATAGAAATGCTGTAAAAAGATTACCAAAACCTAATGATGCCAGATGGTTGCCTGAAGCAATGATAAATGGCTTGTGAATGAGGAAAATACCATATGTATTAGCACCAGCAAATGCAATAGCTGGATGAAGAACTGATGGGGATGTAATTATACTAAAAGCCGTCATCATTATGATTCCTGCTATAGCACCCACAAGATATAAAACAGGATTGCCGAATGAGGCAGAAGCCATGTCTACATTTCTAATAGTTACAAACCGCCAGTTAATCCAGCTTACGACACATAAGATGATGAGAGAGAAGATAAATGTCAAAGAAATTGATATTCGATGTAAAGAACACCATGTAGATGTTCGATCTACCAATTGTCTAACAAGATATCCTACCATGATCATAGCTGTAGCCAATGGGACTAAATTGGCACACCAGGGATATCCACGATGAATGCGTGGCAATAAAAACGTAATTAATGAATAGATAACTATGGCAATGAAAATAAAAGAGTATGTTTGGTTATTATTCTTTGCCAACCTATGTACTAATGACATTGTTATTTCAGTTAACAGAACTGCGACAAACATACATGGAATAAACCATATCGATGTAAGCGAACCAGCCATTTTTAAGCTCGCTTGGCTAAAATAGGCAATGTAAAGCAGATTGGTAGCACGAAACGGACTGTCATCGAATGGCGAGACAACCGAATAACCAATGGCCCAAATTATGGCCGGAACCATAAGCCTGATAAACCTTTGTTTAAAAAAATCTAATGTAAGGAATCCCCTTGAAGCATGGCGTTCAATATTATAAGTCATACCATAGAGGGCAAAAAACACAGGCATAGTAAATGAATGTTCCAGCTGATTAGCAAATCCTCTCCATATGGGACTATGGCCAAGAATGACTAAAAAAATAGCATAAACCTTTATAAGGTCTAAATATGCAATTCGTTTCATTACAGTAGACGATAAAAATCCAATATAATGTTTGTCAAATTGTTATTAACCTAAGATAGCATTAATGATGTTAGTAGATGCGTTATTACCATTAGGGGGAAGCAGGTAATCATTATAAAAATTTTGTCGGGCGTCTCTCATCGGGTCGATTCCATCAATAACATTATTAACAAACAATACAATGTCTTCTTTGCTTCCACCTTTATAATGTAAATCGAAAGCCAACTTTCCAAATTCATTAAGATCTTTATAATGATCTGTACCGTTTAGAAGGTAAAGTATAGGGTTATGAGTATAATGATATTCTATGGTAAAAGTGCCACAATCATGAATCATTGCATTGGAGGTCATAAATAGTGACACATATTCACCAAGTACCAACTGAGTATTCTCACCTTCTTCCCATTTTTTATAATAGTTATCGGTTTTGTCTTTACCCCATAATTGATAAAGTTTGGTCAACAATATTGGATGTGGCTTAAATGCGAATTGAACCTTATCCTTATACTTTACCGCAATTTCAAGCATAAAGTCACAATAGGACAAAAATGTAGAATAATGAAAACGTGAATTTTGTTTAATAGTATAATGAGGAGCCCAAATAATACGGATTTTAGGATGACTTTGTTTTTTCCATGGGTCATTGTAAGCAGAAATAGGTTTAATAAAATGTTCTGTCATGGGCAGACCAGTGACAATGCAATTTACCCCCTTATTCGTCATAAGCTTAGGAACATTCTTCATCGCTAACTGATTTTCGTAATAAATCTGCCAACAGAAATTCTTGAATGGCCGATTTACATTCCAATCAGCATCCATCCAATGATATCCGTAAGCAACATAACAAAACAGAGAATGCAGATTGTTATTATATCTATAGATGCTATGAATATAATTTTTATATGGCTCTTGATAAAAAAGAATATCTGGCCTTACAACATCTGAGAATCGCTGCTTATTATCAAACAAGTGAAATGGATAATTATGAATTTGCAAATACTTTGTCAGAATCGACAAACCATTATTATCATTATTAGTATAAGGGACGACAAAAATAAAAGGATCAAATCTCTCACTCTCTTGCATCTGAATAAATAGAGTCTCTGATTTCCATTTACTCAATTCTGAAACGACGAAAGCAACTTTGATAGTCTTTTTATTACGTATTTGTCGAATTCTGACTGGAAGATAAAAATTTCGATAGAAATAAAGAGAAAGTTTATATATTATTGGAACAATAAAATCATTAAATCTGCTCGACATAATGTGATAATTTTTTTTGAAAATCAAAAACTATACCCGTGCCTTTTAAGAAGATCATGCATCCTGATATTCAAACCATCTTGCCTATCGAGTACCTTGAATGGCACACCATAAATCATAGCAAAAGCGGTACCATGGAATGAATTGCTGACAACGTAAGAGGCATTTTTAATCAAACTAACGAATGTATCAGGTCCTGAGTATATAAAATTTTTGTCAGCGTATGAGAATTTTGAATGGCTGATATTATAGATCTTCAAATTTTCTGCTTGAGCTATTTTTTGCGCTTCTAATTTAATATCATTACTCTTGTAAAAATCATATACAAGAACATATTTCTCACCTACACCTGTACCATCTGCAATTTTATCCCAATCAGAAGCGGACAGCAAAAAAACCGGATCCTCCTGGAGGGTTCCTTCTAATCCTAATGATTTTAATATGCTTAATGCAGATTGTTCTCTAATGGTTATCTTATCAAACCTTTTAAGGTTTTCCTTGACAAACATTTCACTGCCTGGTTTCAAACTTTCTGTTCCGAAACTTGCAGCAAAACTTTCTCTACGTACGTCAGATGAACCGAAATCAAGATAATAGGCAGGATCTGAACCGTTGGGTAAAGTAGTATTCCATATCTGATCACTTCCTGCAATATACATATCTGCTTGAGGCGGATTGTTCCTCAAATCACCGATACTATAATAGACGTGTTCAGTGAGAGGAATATATTTTTTGGAAAACTCATCGAAAGATTTTCTTCTTTTTAATTTCTTTTTACGTAAGGGGAAATATATAAATAATTTTACCCATTCTTTAATTGACATGCCGGGCCAATACCATAATTTTTTATTCAATGATGGGACAGGCCTATAATCGATTACTTCTACCTCGTGCCCCTGTTTTTGTAACCAATAAGCTAACGCATAACACTGGAGACGTGCTCCATGGTTAACTGCATTTTGGCATGTGATAGTACATATCTTCATTTTTTCAAATGTAATTTATATGGCAATCTATGCCAATAATATAAAAACCTTTTAGGAAGAGAAGCAGTATTGTCAATTATATCTGCAAGGAAAGCAATAAATCGAAGTGAATAATTTTGGGACAATAAAATAGAAACTATCTTATATGATTTTGATCTAACTGCATTGGTTTTCATCTGTCCTTTTAGAACTTCTGTGGTCGGTTCTTTATTAATCACACACGAATCCTGAATATGCGACAAAAGCTCTTCTCCTTTAGAAGTGAAAGTTAAAACAGAATTAATACCTTGATTATTTTTGCTATATTTTGTCCCCCAAAAATCGCCAACTCGGATATCAGCCAAAGATGATGTGGCCTTATAATAACACGAATCATAGCAAACAGGATTCAAACATCGATTACGCAAGAAAAAATTAAAGAAAATATCACCTTCCGACATCATTCTAAAATACTCTCCTTCTGAACCAATAGCTTCAATAGAAGTAGAGCTTTGCCAGCCGCATCTCTTACTACGGAACTTAATGGAAGATATGTCTCCTATTTGATTTCGCAAATAATCCAAATATTTCCAATAGAAAGTGTAAGAAGGTACTCCATGGCAGAAGAAGTCTATCAAAATGAAATTTGATTGTAAATTCTTGATTTCGATATATCTTCTTAATGAAGCTATCATGCAAGGTAAACCTATGATGACATATTTGTCGGTCGTAGTAAGTTCAACTAACGCTTCCAAAGTATAACTTTGAATATATTTGGAACCAGAGGCAAGAGCAAGACCGTCTAACGAATCAAAAATAAAGTGTTTTGCAATGTTCTTACTATAGTCATATCTTACACCTACCACTTTATAGCCTCTTGAAATAGCACTTTTGGATATTTCGTAAAGAATTCCTCCTGATGTCGATGTATAACGCGTCTCATCATCTCGGCTCCAAGCGGAATATGAGCCACAAACTTCAGATTGTTGAGGAGATGAAAATAGATCATAGGAGCATGTCTTTAAACACTTTCCACAATCAATACATAAAGAATCATCAACAGATATGTGGAAAAAACCATCCTTTAATGTGAACGATATAGCATTAACAGGACAAGTGATTGAACAAACACCACATCCATAACAATTCGAAAATTTAGATACACTTTTGTTCGTACTCATATAACAAAGATGAGAGCGACTACTTGCTCCATGTAATTCCTTGCTTTACAATAGTGGCTGGATTACCAGCGACAATAGAGTTGGAAGCACAGTCCTTGGTAACAACAGAGCCAAACCCGACTATAGAATTATCTCCAATGTGTACGTTCTTAAGTATGGTTGAATTTTCGCAAAGCCACACATGATTACCTATATGGATATCCTTGGGGAGATTAATTTGCTTGTTCATATCTTCAACCTTGAATATCTTGTGAGAATCATGATTTCGAATTAATACTCCATAACTTGTCATACAATCCTCTCCCATTTCGATACTACCATTTCTAATAACAAATTGAACCCCACGAATCCTGGTCTTATTTCCAATCTTTAGAATTGAATCTCCTTCCATACAAATAGAACTTGGACCCATAAAACGGACCTCTGAACCAATTGTTATGCAATTATTATCTCCCGATATTACAATTGACGTATTCTTTAGGCTACAGTTACTATCTATTTCAATTCGATTATTATTTCCATAAATAGAAATAAAAAAACCAGTCTTTAAATCAGACTTTATTATAAGATTATTATTCTTTCCTTTGTCAATTATAGGTCGAAAAAATCTATAAATAGATCTAATAGTATGATTAAAAAACATAAAATCAGATATGTATACTTCCTGTAAATAATCCGTTAACGACCACAAAAGGAGGCCGTAAAATCATTTTTTCAGATTCAATTTTTTTTGTATTTTCTTAATAGAAGCCTCTTTCCTTCTTTCTTTTCTCACCTTAGTTATGTAATCTTTATATGAATGATCTGGATCAAGCACGACCAATCCTCCATGCATAGTCGGAGCCTTTACTGGCTTCATATAATCACCATATTGAGTCCTCAAAATAGCATCATAGTTACCAGGCACAGGCATCATAATATTTTCGAAAGGAAGATAAATAGTATCGTTATACCATTCTTTCTCTCTTAAATACCTTTTATCATAGACCCAAGAAATCAATGAGACTTTATGGTTATCCGTTCCCCAATATTGTTTAATAAATCGGTCATATTCTTGAAAACAAGAATGAAATCCATTAATTCTAATTTTCATTCTATTTTTGAATATATTCCAATTGTATTTCCAATTAGAGAAACAATATTGGTAATGAATAGCGTATTTTAAAGCTTCTTTCTTTCTCACCTTTTGTCGAATGAATTGATCTCTCAAATCATCATCATCAGGCACAATATCCAAAGGAAATAAATCAATAAAAATACCCTGATGATAATCATCATTAATTGAAAGATCCGTGATAGCTGTAGTACCATCCATTCTTAGTCTCGTCAAACCATTCGCAAATCTATCTGTATAGCCTGACTGAAAAAAATAGGGGGCTTTAAACTCATCTTTGGCAACAGATTGCAACTTATCATAATCATCACGCATCATAGCCATATCAATATCATCATCCCAAGGAATAAATCCTCTTTCTCTTACTGTGCCTAACAATGAGCCACCTTCAGCCCAAACCTTCAAATGATGCTTATTGCAGACCTCCAATAATTTATTCAGCAGTTGCATTTCGACATGCCAAACCTTTTTCATTTCTGCAGAGATCAGAAAACCATTTCGCTCTTCCGGGGCCAAATTCATTTTTTAATCTTTTAATAATACAATAAAACCACACTCTTAATAATACATCCTTTAAGTTATTTGTTATCTGTTCAAACAACATATTTATTAATCAAAGGAATTTTTGATAATCCCCATGAGAATAACCCAGATATTAGAAGCACAAATAAAGTAAATAATGGTATATAAAAAATTGAATACCATTGAGAGAAATCTAAAGTAATGTTATCTCTTGCAATCCATATAAACAAAAGATGAATAAGATAGATACCAAAACATAAATTAGATAATTTCACAATAATATTATGATAAAACATAGGAACAGTCTTAGATTTATCTTTGACAAATAAGAAAATAGCTAAAGCTTCAAATAACGTAAATGGTTTAAGATTATCATAAAACAAGACAGTTGGATGACCACTAAAATGAGAATAATAATGAGTAAAGACAACGACAAATAAGAAACTTAGGCCTCCCAATAAATACACGATCCGTTTCTCTTTTATTGATGGGCTATATGTATTGATGAAATGCCCTAATACAAAGTATCCTGTAAATCCGACTGCTATCTCTAAATAAAGAGATTCTATCATATTGATGACGAGCTTCTGTAAACCTTCATTAAACAATCCAATGCTATCAGTAATTAATCTAAACAAAAAGGTTGTAACAAATGTCAAGCATAAAAAATAGGCTTCTATCTTCCTATTAATTACAATAGTACGCAATAATGGTATAGCAATATATAAGCCTATAATCATTTTCAAAAACCATAAATGAACAGGGCCTTTAATAATTCCAAGAAAGAAACCAGAGACGGTTGTTCTTTCTTCGAAAACATATAATTCATATACCACAGACCATACAATAAATGCCACAAAAATACGTAAAAGATTTTTTTTATATAGTCTTAACAAACTAAATTCTTTCAGAGGATCAAGGAATAGAGCGCCACTTATCATGACAAAGACAGGCACTCCCCATCTTACCATTGAATTAAAAAACAAACGAACATCCCATTCAAAAGAAGGGAACGAGACATAAAAGCGTTGAGCAGATACATGCAAAATAACGACTGCTATTATAGCCATTATCCTAAGGATATCCAAATATATTATTCTCTTCATTCCTACAAACATCTTTACAATAATACTTTCATAGAAATAGAAAACTCGTTTTTGTGAAAAAAACAAATAGAATTATAGTAATTTCAAAATTCTATATTCCAATCCATTTCAAATATAACACCGTGTTTTGTAATAAGAAGACAAAACTTTAGTTCTTACATAGTATCTAATCATAGACATCAAATAGGTTCGGATATTCAATTTCCATCTTCTCCCAGTCTACAATGTCAATCGCAAGTTCAAATCTATTTTATGAAAACAACCTATAATAAACTTTCATAAATTGTGCTTGAAATATAAACGAGACACATATTAATAAGACTAACACCTAAATCCAGGCACCTACAAGTAATATTATTAATATAAAAATGACTAAAGAAAATGTATCTACAACAATCTATCAGAGCTCATAAGGGGATTATATTGAGAAGATTTTTCTCAATATTTGGATAAATAAATCTTTCAAATATTGATAATCTATATGCGAGCAGAAAGCCGTTTTTATTAATGCATATAGACAAGATTCGCTCATTATTAATCGAGTCATCAATTGTTTGTAATATAAATCCTCGAATTCTAAATTGCTTAGTTCGATTAAATATCATAGGATAAAACCCTTTGGTAGCGAACCGCTAATATCTAAAAAAGTATGGGTTTATTATAATAACTTCTCTGATTTTTTAACATCTCTTTTCAAAAATATCATTTGATTATTCCTATGCTTCATTGAATGTCGATAAAAAGGTGGTTGTTCCATATGTCTCCAATTAAAGCCGACAAACAGTTTATTCTAACCATAAAACAATAAATTCTATCGGATTATTGACAATAATATTAATTATTCATTTGTTTTTTCTTATTCCAGTACTTTTTACAAATAATAAAGAAATATAAGCGGAATAGTGGTCGACAGTAATAGAACAACAATAATTTCTTTTTGTTATTATGTTCTGTCTGTAAAATAGTCTTCTTATTTAGAATCAAAAAGCATTCTACTTCTCTAATAAATGATTCAAATTGTGGCAAAGACGAGGTATAAGTAAAAGCCAAAAAAGACTCATTCACTAATTGTTGTAACTGATATGTTTCTAACTCTGGATATTTTTTTTGAATAAACGCTAAACGGTCAAGCCAAATCTCAAATCTGTTTTGAATTGAATATGGACGATAATGGGCAAAACTCAAACTACCTTCTCTTCGTTGATAATGATAAAGAACCTCATCATAAAGATAAATTTGTTTCGCTTTGTCAAATAACAGATAGTTGACACCCTGATCACTAAAGTTACGTTTCATAGGGAAACGAACTGTATCGAACAAAGACCGTTTATATAATTTATTCCATACGAATCCATGTATCACATCTTCCAGTGTTATTAATGTTCTAATTGCTTCAGATGCTGTAATAGTCCTTGGATTGATAGTTTTTATTACTCTGGTTTTTCCTCGAACATTGGTTTTAGTATATCCGAAAACCACTAATTGTACTTTTTTCTCCAATGCTATCTTAAGTGGTTTTTCACAAAAAGTGGGTTCTAAAGTATCATCAGCATCGGCAAACATAATGAAATCGCCCTTTGCAATACCAATTCCCTCATTTCGAGCCACAGCAATCCCTTTATGGGACTGATGAATAACAACTATTCGCTTATCTTTTTGAGCAAATTCATCAGCAATAATACCACTATTGTCCTCACTTCCATCATCAACAATAATTATCTCTAACTGATGATAAGTTTGGTTGATAATCGAATTTAAGAATTGTCTAAGATGAGGTTCTTCATTATAAATTGCGACAATAATAGAAATAATGCTAGTTTCCATTCAAATAACAAATTTAACAAATTATACTTTTTGTTAATCAAAGCTCAAAAGTAGATTTATTGGGATACTTTATTTCAAAAGTTTTGATAAACAAATCTTTCAAATATAAATAATCCTCATGCGAACAGTAAGCCGTATCATTAATGCATATAGACTTTATTTGGTCATTATTTATCGCGTCTACAATTGTTTGTGCTTTATATCTTCGAACTCTAAATTGCTTAGTTCGACTAAATTTCATTGGATAAAATCTATTGGTAGCGAACTGCCAATATCTAAAAAAGTATGGATTTATTGTAATCTCCTCTCTGAATCTTGTACAACTCTTTTCAAGAATATCACTTGATTTTTCCCAGGCTTCATCGAATGTCGATTTTAAAAATGGTTGTTCCAAATGTCTCCAATTGAAGCCGACAAATAGTCTTTGACGTCCTAATATCAAACTTATCAAAATACCTTTAATTCCCAAATGTGGTCCAAACCATTTTTTTAAGGAACTTTTTACCGTTAACCAACGATTAAAATTAGCATTAATAACACCAATATTAGTCAACAACGAAGGATAAATCCCAAAATTAAAATCTTTATGATAGGTCGGAACATTCAATATAGTTTCCTTATTGTTGTCACATGGCAATCCGTTCCTAAAATAATAATCGGGATTAATATGACCATTAATAAAACAATCATCGTTAAAATACACGAAATGTTCGGATAATCCATGGATTCTGTGCATGTGCAATTCTATAGTACAAGAATTAAAAGTCGGTAAGAATTGTTCTGGTATATAATCAATATGATTCACTAGAACCAATTTCGGGTTATCTTTGTTAATCCATTTGGGGTATGTTCCATTAGTTACTAGATATACTTTGTTAACCCATGGCGCATATATCTCTACTGCTCTGAACCAGAATCTAAATAAATCCCAATTACGAAATCTAGACTCAGATTGATCTCCAGAAGAATATTCTCCTTTATACTTAAAATAATCTTTTTGCCAATTTTTGTCAGAAGAGTCTAACCAAGTAACAACAAAATCTATCGGATGACTGACTGTATTATTAGGTCTTTTCATTTTCTATTTAAATTATCATTTGCTGAATAATAGGAGTATAAGCAAAATAGTAGCCTACAATAGTAGAACAATGATTACTTCTTGTGTCTTTTTCTATTTGTTAAATACCCTAATAAGGAATAATTTACATAATAACTAGTAGTTTTATTGAAATAGCGAACAAGAGATTCTTAAACTAATAAAAAAATGATTAAATCTATTTCAAACTACATATAAGAATGAAATATAAAGGAGAATACATTTTATGTTTCAAAAAAAAGAAAACCAGTTTTTCCCATCTACCTTGCGGAAGATTAGCGTTTCCTAAAACTGAGAGCCACATAGGAATATCTTCAATCTTCATCATCTCATTTTTGAATTCTTGACACGTAATGTTAGATTGTATCATTTTCCTAATATTTCGGATGAAAGTCCACCACATTCGGGCTGGCAATTGATTTGCAAGAAGATTGGCTGTATCTAAATCCTTATACCTCTTCCAACATTCAAATTGGTTTGTCCAAAGGCTAGTATTGTATTTTTTGGTAGCTTGTCCTTCATGTTTTACATAGTAGTACAGTGGCTCTGACAATACAAACATTGCTTTGACGTTTGTTACAATGTGAAATGAAGCAACTTGATCCTCGCACATCCACAAACCTCGAGCATATAATAATGCATCCAAAACGAACTCTCTTTTTATCATTTTGGTTACTAAAAATAAAGGGAACCCTGCCATTCTCAATCTTATATCAAACAAGTATCGTGAGGAAATCATTGTTTTTATCTGTTCACCAACCAAAAGTCCTTTCACTGGTCGATCTATGTGGGAAATGCGTCCTTTTGTCACATTAGAATAGTTACAGATACTTAAATCAATTTCATATTGTTCAAATGGCCTAACAAGTTTCTCAATATAACACAAATCCACATAGTCGTCAGAATCGACAAACGTAACCAATTCTCCAGAACTCCTGTTGAAACCATCTATTCTAGCTTGTGCAACACCTTCATTCTTTTTATGGATGACAATAATACGCTTATCCTTTTGTGCATATTCATCACAAATAGTTCCACTGTTGTCTTTACTTCCATCATCAACTAATACAATCTCAAGATTATTATAGGATTGATTAATTACAGAATCAAGACAACTATTGAGGTATCCCTCAACATTGTATACTGGAATTATGACTGAGACTAAATAATTATTTGTCATCTTAAAAATACATTCGTGTGAATCCTGCAATACTCTGTATTGTTTTCCACAATGCAATTCGAATTTTATCAATTATAATGCACGCAATAAAAACCATGAAAATGAAAGATAGAACGTAAATTATAAATAAAGGATTGTCGCACCTATTGTATAAAAATACTATAAAGCCATCGTAATAGCGAGCCAGATAACTATTAGAATGCAAAAGATAAATAGCGAAACAAGAAGATGCAATCCAGTTTATGAGTGGATTAAAATTGATTTTCAGCTTTGTGAAATAAAGAAGGAAAAAAACCGAACCTATAATAACGACGGGTGAAGTATATTGATAAAAGAAAGTTATCTTGTAAGGAATCAGCTGAAATCTCATGGAAAGGAACGCAAATGTTGTGTTTATTAATGACAATACAACATAAATAAATAAGTCATATTTCTTGTCAAATTGAATCCATTTGCAAGGATAAAGTCTTAAGTATCTTGATAACAAATAAAGGCCTAAAAAAGAAATACCGGAATATCCATTATGAAACCAACTTACATTGCCCACCCATCCATAAATGGTCTGAAATATATAGAAACCGACCAATAAGATTATAAATTGATTCTTTGTTGCTTTCTCGACAAAAGCATTAAGAACTGGTGAAAACAAATATAAAAAAAGATAACATTTTATAAACCAATAATTCCATTCACCTAACATTAAAAAATAAGAAATGGATGGTGATACAAATTGCTGATGATAGATTGAAATTAATAAATAACAAAGGCAAATAAAGAAAAAAATCTGAAACAGGAATTCAATAAATCTCTCTTTTCTCACCCTAATTCCATACCAACCTGAGAGCAAAACAAAAACATTAACACCTATAATAGAAAAAGATTCGACTAATAATTTTCCAAGGGTTGGAAAGGGTTCAATTAATGCATCAGAAGATGACGGAACATTCAATGCACGAAAATCAGCATGAACAATCATAATAATCAACATAGCAAGGATACGAAGGAGCTCCATATTGGAGTCTCTTTTCTTTCTCACTATAGTTGTTTGCACGTCGACACTCATTCGTTTCAAAGTGACTTTCTAATGTCTTTTCCCAAGGATTTGTATCTTACTTCCTAAAACGCTTAACAAGATTCTCCCTTAAAAGAAGTTTGATATAATCCAGTTCATGAGATTTAAATAAGACAGATACCAGATAATAGTAAGTGACGCCTATAACCATACCTACAATCAACTGAACAAACATATTGGAAAAAACAAATGTAGAACCATAAACAAGAAGGCCCATTGTGGTAGCGAAAAGGAAAGAAGGAAACAAATCCTTCATTTGCACAAAGTATCCGACGTGTATTAATTTCCCAGTATAATATGTATTTATAAATAAAGCAATGTGAGACGAAAGGACACCTCCTATACACATAGCCATAACACTATAGTTCATCGTAACTAAAACGACCATCAAATATATCGCTTTTTTTATAATTTCCAGTTTAAGGACTAAGTCAGAACGTCCTTTCACCTTCAACAGAGTCAGATTCAAAACCTGGATAGGTCTTAACATTACTGCAAAACAAATGATCACGAGATAGGGGATTGAAGCTGCCCACTTATCTGTTATCAGAACTATAATAACAGGTTTCGCCAATGCGGCCAATCCCATCAACATTGGGAACACTACGTATCCGGAAACCCTAATCAGCCTTCTATATGCATCTCTTAATCTGGAATCATTATCCTGTATGGAACTGAGAATAGGAAATGTCACACTGTTAAGGGTGCCTTGAAAAGACGTCGCAGGCAAATTTGCATATCCATGAGCACGGGAATAATAACCCAAATCAACAGCTGAAAACTTCTTACCTATTATAAAAGGAAAAAGATTATCCCAAATTTTAGTAATCAAAGATGCAAGCAGAAGATTTGATCCATAAGCAAAATATTCACGCCAGATTTTCCATGAGAACTGCAACTTAGGACGCCATCTCTGATAATACCAATACAAAAAATAATGAAGGAATGGTGTCAGAAAATTAGGATATATCAATGACCATA
>JAEEGK010020307.1_pt1 | contig 14144 bp, 9 predicted proteins | sample 8958771 | NCBI WGS metagenome assembly JAEEGK01 (sample SAMN16246547, study PRJNA631951) | gut metagenome | biome: gut microbiome; feature: rumen; material: SC-attached | host: Bos | place: Iran: Karaj | collected 2018-10
ACCATCTTATTACGAAAACAAGATCTTTGAAGAAGATCCATTCAAGACCTTAGATCAAAACGGTGTTGGTAAACTCGTCCAATTAGCCGTTAAATTAGGCCGTTCCACACGTCCAGAACTCCATATTGGTGTCTGTGGCGAAACTGGTGGTGAAGCCAAATCTATCGAATTCTATCACATGGTTGGTTTAGATTACGTCTCCTGCTCTCCATTCCGTGTGCCAGTCGCTAGATTAGCCGCTGCTCAAGCCAATATCAAAAATCCAAGATAAGTAAATCTTAGATAAATAAAACGCTTCCATTCAGTTGGGAGCGTTTTTTATTTGTTAAGGAATAGCACCATAGTGATGCCATCTAGATATGTGCCATCTTTAAGTTTTAATTGACGAGGGATGCTACCTGTTATCACAAAACCTTTTGATGAATATAAGCGCCTAGCCTTCGCGTTTTCATCAATGACATCTAATTCAATTTGTTCTACTCCTGGCGTATTTTTGGCGAGTTTAATCATTTCATCAAACATCAAAGAACCAATACCTATGCTTTGATATTCTTCAGTAATAGCGATACCAATAGTTCCTCTATGTTTATCTTTTTCGTGTTTATAAAATCTTAAGGAACAATTAGCGACGATCTTATCTTCGACACAGGCAATTAACCAATAACCACTATCGGTTTTGCTCCATTCGATGAAAGCTTCTTCTTTGCTAATATCATCCACATAATGCTGGAAATCACTAGGCGTGCTTAAAAGATAATCTGTTGAGCTAGCGACAGAAATAATTTGGTTGATAAGATTATGGGCATCCTCCTTTTCTGGAGAACGGAGCACTACTTTCAAGCCATTCTTTAGAACAAATTCTTTTGCTTCATAAATCATATTGTCATCATTATAAGAAAAAAGCCGCATCAATGCGACTCATTTCATTTTATAGGGAAGATTAGTTTTCTTTGATTTCTTCCGCGATTTCCGCGAATTCTTCAACGTCGTCTTCTTTGACCTCTCCAACTGGTTCTTCTAGAAGTGACTCTTCTTGAGGTTCTTCGGCAACTGGTTCCTCTTGAACTTGTTCTTCCGCTACTGGTTCATCTTCTTGAACAGGTTCTTCTTCAGGAACTTCTTCAGATTGTGTTTCTTCTACTGGAGCTTCTTCAACTGCCTCTTCCACAGGTGCTTCTTCAGCTTGAACTTCTTCGACTGGGTTTTCTTCCACGATTGGGGCTTCAGGAGCAACGTTTTGTTCTTCAGCGACTGCTTCTTCAACCTTTGGTTGTTCAACCGCTAATTCGGCCTCTTTTGCTTGTTCGGCTTTTAAGGCTTCTTCTTTTTCTTTCTTTTCGGCTTCTAAAGCTTTCTTTTCGGCTTTATCAAGTTTCTTATATTTTCTACCTTCTTTGAAGAAGTGATGTAAACCTTTGAAGAAATGACCGTTAAAGACCATCACTAGACCATCTAATTGGCTCATTCTTAAGCCACCTTGAGAGAATCTAGACCAACCTCTTAATGGTTGATGGACGACACCCATGACTAAGGTATTAGCTAGAACGTTATTGCCAAATTTGCGCAAGACTTTAACGAACCATGGGACGGCTTTACCCACTAAACGGCCAATCCATCTCTTAGCGTATCTTAATTCTTTCACTGTGGTGTTATAATCAACAACCATTCTGTTTTTCTTATAGAATGGGATGCTTCCATCTGGAATTGGATGGCCTAGCAAGGCTTCAAATTCCGCATCAGGAATATTTCTTAAACTACCGACAGCGTAGTTTGGTAATGACTTCTTGTCGTATGGTGGTAAAGCACCTGTACCTTTTTGTTGAATGGTGCCTTCTAAGAGGATGTTGTTACTGGAAGCACCAATCATGATCTTATAAACGCCTTCTTCAATTTCCCACTTGTTAGTGACGACGTTAAAATATCTAAATGTCTTATCATCAAATGGGATATTGACTCTCTTGGTTTCACCCGCTTTTAATTCGACTTTAGCAAAGCCTTTTAATTCTTTAACAGGTCTAATGATTTCGCTAGCTTCTAAACCAACGTATAATTGAGCGATTTCTTTACCATCTCTTTCACCGGTATTGGTAATATCAAATGACACACCATCCGCTTTAATTTCTAAGTTTTTGTATTCAAATGTCGTATATGATAAGCCGAAACCGAATGGGAATCTCACTAAGACATCAGCTTTTTCAAAATAACGATAGCCAACACCATAAGCTTCTCTATATTCAATTGTTCTAGTGTGGCTTGGGAAGTTATCGCTGCTCGCCACATCTTCTAATTTAATTGGATAGGTTTCTGATAGTTTACCAGATGGGTTGACTTGACCAGTCAAGATATTGAGAGTCGCTTGGGCGCCAGCTTGACCGTTTAAATAGCAGTGCAATAAAGCATCGATTTCATCCATGAATGGGATTTCAACCGCACTACCACAAGATAAAACAACCACGACATCTTTATTCAAAGCTTTGATGTCTTTAACTAATTGGATTTGATTATCTTGTAATTTGAGATTTGTTCTATCTAAGCCTTCGGCTTCTGTTACTTCATCTAAGCCTAAGTATAAGACGACAACATCCGCTTTCATGGCGATATTCATCGCTTCTTTATGAAGTTTCTTATTCTTCTTGCCATAACGGTTAAAACCACGACAAACACCAACAACATTAAGGAATGAACCATTCAATAAATCAGCGGTATTATCGAGTTTAGTTGGGTTAACAATAGAACTACCAGCACCTTGATATCTTGGTAAATATAAGAAGTCGCCAATGAAAGCCACTTTCTTTTGATTATCTAATGGAAGGACACCATTGTTCTTTAACAAGACCGCGCTTTCTTCTGCGCACTTTTGGGCGAAGGCATGATGTTCTTCAACATCGAATACTTCTGGTGCTTTATTAACACCGTTTTCCATCGTCTCAAAGACAACGCTTAATAAGCCATCGACATTATCATCTAAAACGGATTCATCTAATTCGCCCGCTTCAATGGCTTTCATAATTAATTCTGGTCTATCTGGACCACCAGGCATTTCGAGTTGGTTACCACATTTAAGAGATAAGACACCATCATTATTGCCGCCCCAGTCAGTGACGATAAAGCCTTCATAGCCCCATTCTTTTCTTAAAATATCGCAAAGTAGGTGTTCGTTTTCGTTGGCGTACACCCCATTAATTAAGTTATAGGAGGTCATGATGGATCTTGTTTTGCCTTCTTTAACAGCAATTTCAAAGGCAGTTAAGTAGATTTCTCTGAATGTTCTTTCATCAAGAACACTATCAAGAGTCATTCTGTTTTCTTCTTGGTTGTTGCACGCAAAGTGCTTAATACAAGCAGAGATACCGTTAGATTGAATACCTCTGACATAACCAGCAGCCATCTTACCTGCTAAATAAGGATCTTCTGAGAAATATTCGAAGTTACGACCACATAATGGGTTTCTTTTGATATTCATGCCAGGTCCTAAAAGGATATTAACTTTTTGGACAGCAGCTTCTTGCCCTAATCTTTGGCCCAAACCTTCACCGAGTTCTGGATCCCAAGAGTTTGCCATGGTTGCAGCGGTTGGATAACAAGTAGCAGGAATAGAGGCGTTTAAACCTAAATGGTCCGCTGCTGCAGCCTGTCTTCTCACCCCGTGTGGGCCATCGCTTAAAAAAGCACTTGGTATTTTAACTTTTTCAATATCAACGGTTTGCCAAAAGTCTTTACCACTGATGAGCCTTGCTTTTTCTTTAAGAGTAAGTTGGTCAATGATTTCTTGATACTTTCTAGCCATAATCTCTCCTTAAATGTCAAAAGACATTATTTATGTTTTTAATGCGCAACATAAAAAGTTCTGTAAATAGAATATCACATTATATAAACATATAAAAGTCTACGACTTGTGACTTTTATAAAAAAAGACCCAGCACATTTAAGAGTTGGATCTTTTTAAATGAATCTAGATTTACTTCATTGATTCCATCCAATCAAAGAGATTAACGGTATTGCCATTAGCGTCTTTAACTGGTTGAGTTGATGGAGCGCTGATATTGTTTGGATCAGCTTGGTCAAATTCAACTTCATCACGGAAGATATAAATCCATGACCAGTGACCATCATAGTTATTACCTCTTGGGTTACCTTGTGTCCCACGGACATCGGTAAAGTATGAGAGGTGAATATCTTTAGCACCAGCACTCATCAATCTTTGATATGTAGCAAGTGTGAAGTTACTTGGATTAACTGTTCTATCGTTAGCGGCATGGATAAACCACATTGGTAAATCTTTGAGTTTAGCAATGTCGCTATCTTCAACGAATGAATCACTATATGCTTCGCAGCATGGATAGAAACCTCTAAAGAAGTTGCCGTAATTAACCGCCATTTCCATAGTCATATATCCACCATTAGAACATCCACCAACGAATATTCTCTTGGTATCGATATCGCCATTATCAGCGATGAATTTATCGATTAAGGATTTTAATGTTTTGGTGTAAATTGAGTGGCCTGTACCACCATTATTGGTACCAGAACCACTATTCATCCACATAGTTGGAGTTTGAGCGGCTAAAACATAAGCGCCTTTTTGTTGACCTTTAATGAAGTGACTTTGGATTTGAGGATTGCCAAGTTCAGTGACATCGTTACCTAAAATAGCGATATCTGGATCAGTGCCACCTTCACCAGCACCGTGTAACCAAATAACTAATGGATTTAAGACACCATCTTCTCTTAATCTATCTGGTTCAAAACCTTTATAAGTTAAGGTATATCCTTCAGCGGTATGTGATTTAGCTTCGCCCCATTCTCTAGTGGAAGTAACGATTCTACTTCTGATTCTATTAACGGTTAAGTTAGAGAATGAATCTTCACCGGCGATTAAAGTACCGGATTTAATAGAGACCTCTGCTCTAATGTTACTCATCCAATCATTCATGTTGGTGTATGAGAAGCATTGAGCACCACCTGAAGCACTATAAGTGCTAGAAGTGACTTCTAAGGAGAATCGGATGTAATTAGATTCAGTAGCGTTAATAATTTCACCTTCTGGATCGCATAAATCAACGCTTAGAATATTCCTATTTGTATTATTTGTTTTAACGTTGAATTGAACATTAGCTAAATCAGTGGCTTTGACTTTACCTTCAAGGTTGAGCTTAACACCACAAATAGCGGGACCAAATTCATAGCCTTCCACCAAATAGTCAACGGTAAGAGGATCGTCAACATAAACCTTTAAGACTTTATCAAAATAGCCTTCTTTACTGACGGTAATACGCGCCATACCACCATTAATGCCTTCGATATTGCCTTGAGCATCAATAGAAGCAATATTTGCATCACTTGTGCGATATGTAACACCTTCAACATCACAAAGAACTTTAGTTTTTTGATCGAGTTCGATAACTGGTTTTTTGATGGATGCGTTTAATATTTTTCTTGCTGTTTCAACAGTACCTGGTTCGCTAGAACCTTTGGATTCTTCCCCTTCATTATGACCGCCGCCACAGGCAGTAAGACCAACTAAAAGAGCGAAAGAAGAAACAGCTAAAGGGAATAATAGTTTTTTCTTCATAGTTTAATTAAGAGAGGGCTCGGCAAGCCAAACCCTCTTTTCCTTTCAAATATTTGATTATGCTTGTGGTGTGAGAAGGACGCAGTCAATGTTTGGACCTTGGGCGCTGAATTCGAATAAGAATGTGTTTGCGCCAGCAGCGATACTAACAGTGCCTAAATCAACTTCAACCCATGTGCCCCATTTACCTGCTGGAATAACTTTGCCTTCCATGGAAATGTTTGTGTTATTGACTTTTAATGTCATACATGAAGCAAGTTCAAGAGCATCGGCATTAACATTTGGATATCCACTCCAGTCACTGACGTTGTTGGATGCGCCACGGAATGAGAGCTTGTATGTGCCTGCGCTTTCAGCAGTATAACTTAATGTTAATGAAGTACCAGCGGCTAAATAACCAACGTGACCAGTGCCACTTGCATCGGCGTTATTAGTTTCGACTCTAGCGCCTTCGCTTAATTGACCATCTTCGGCTTCAATAACGATTTGTCCCGCAATTGGTTTGGCCTTAACAATAATGTTAACTGTGGCTTTCTTATAGCCTTCTTTAGTTAAGTCAATTGTTGTTCTACCAACTTTGACACCAGTAACTTCACCAGTACTGGATACTGTAGCGACTGTTGTATCAGCGGATGTGAATTCAACACCAGCTAAATCATTCTTAACTTGGATTTGAACTTTGCCTTCGACTTCAACTGTTAAGCTATCTTCAACAACTTCGATTTTTGGTTTAACAGCAGCTGGAACAACAGCGAGTTGTAATTGTTCTGTGGTGTAGATTAAGATGTTATCCATATTAACACCAGAATTGCCAATTAATTCGACTTCAAAGACGTTATTGCCGACGACTAAGTCTACATCGCCTAACATAACTGTATGGAAGTCATAATAGTTTGAAGTACTTCCATCTTCTGGACCTTCACAAACTTTGCCAGTTAAATCGATGGCAACGTTATTGAATTTCACGGATAAGTTTGCAGCTAAATCTACTTGTTGAGCATAAGCCATTGTGAGACCGAGGCCAACTTTTGCAGCTTTATCTGATGTGAATGTGAGGATTTCTTTACAACCGGTGTATAAATTACCAATGCTTGTTCCATCTTCGGTTGCACCGTTGTTATTTTCAACCGGTGTATCAAATGGTCCGCTAAACCATTGTCCATAGAAATAGGCACCCCAGCCTTCTTCTCTACCAGCAATGTGTTCGGCTTGTTCTAAACCGAGGTAGTAGTCAGCTGGTTTTTCCGGGGCTTTGTTAACTGTTACTGTGAAAGAACCTCTAGCAAAGCCTTCTTTTTCGGCTGTAATTCTAGCGGAGCCAGAGGCTAAAGCGGTCACTAAACCAGTGTTGCTGACGGAAACGATATCTGTGTTTCTTGTACCCCATGTAACGCCTTCTTGGTCAGCATGTAATTGGAGGGTTTCGCCAACAATAATTTCTTTCTTATCACCTTCAGAGGTGATGTTGATTTTGACTTCTTCGACTTCGCTGTCGGAGACGTCACCACCGTCTCCACCTTGTGATTCGCCAGACGGCTTGCTACCACATGCGCCTAATGTAAACGCTGCAGCAACAGCTAAGGTGAGGAATGGGAATAAAAATTTCTTTCTCATCATTTTAATTTCCTTTCTAAAAAATGAGTCAGCTGAGTAAAGATCATTGCGATACTTTATTATACAGAACCTATTCGCAAGGAAAAGCCTTTGTTAAGGCTTTTAGACACGAAAAATTCCATTAATCAAGTCTTGTCATATACAATAAACTTTAATCTATAACTATAATAACATATATATGTTATATAGCACAACATAATCTTTTTAAAATCGCAAGAAAATTGTTTTATATAATCTAGCAAAAAAGAAAAGCCCCCATTATGGAGGAATAGGGACTTTCCCGATTAAGATTTATGATTCTTAATTAACTATTTGTTTTGATGACTTCTGGAATATCAACTGCTGCATAGTCTGCATCATCCCAAACGTTATTGGAGTGAGCGCAAGCATAAAGAATATTCTTACAAGCTCTTCTGAATAAGATTGTCGCATCGTGTGGAGTAGAAGAATACATCTTAGATGGTTTATCTGAAAGTTGGCTTGGAGTTAACCATAAGTCATTACCGGCTCTTAAACCGATATTGACGGCCATGTAACCTTGACCGGCATAGTCAGTAACGACGACACCATGGAAGCCCCATTCTTCTCTTAAGAGAGTGGTCAATAAGGCTTCACTACCACCAGCCCACCAGGAGCCGACACAGTTGAAGGACGACATAATGCCAATACCACCCATATCAGAGTAGATTTCAAAGCCACGAGCATAGATTTCTCTAATAGATTGTTCGGTTGCCCAAACCATAACGCCACTACGACGTGCTTCTTGATCGTTCAATAAGAAGTGTTTGGCGTAGCAATAGACACCATATTTTGCTGTACCTTGAGCGGTATTACCGGCCATTTTACCAGCGATTAATGGATCTTCTGAATAATATTCGAAGTTTCTACCACCGAATGGAGAACGGTGAGTATTAATACCAGGAGCGTACCAACCAGTTAAGCCACGAGCGGCACCTTCTCTACCAACAGATTCACCCATAAGTCTAGCAATATCAGTGGACCATGAGCATGCGATGACAACACCACTTGGGTGACCTGTACCAGAGTGATAAGCAGCAGCAGGACCATCGTAGTCTTTAGTGGCAGTTTTGCCAATGCTATCAACGGCAACGGTTTGGAAACCACCGAACTCGATTAATCTTTCCATATCATTAATGGATAATTGACTTAATAATGATTCCCATCTTGGATCATCCCAAGCTGCATCTTTAAGATCTCTGAGAGTTAAATCACCAGCAACACCTTGTTCTGGTAATTCTTCATCGATTTGATTGTCTTGGAACGAGAAGCTACTATAAGAAGTGTTGTTACTGGCACCGCCTGGGAAGTGATCTCTACTAGCGGCAGAAGCTCTACTGATATCAGCAGTATTTTGCCATGTACCTGCAAAGTCATTACGTGATAAGTAGGTATTTGGTTCATCGCCACCACCAAATTCGACATCTTGGAAGATGTTCTTATATTCTTTACCAGTTTGGTAAGAGGTCTTGAATTCAACATCATTAGCAAGAGTGAATGTTTTAGCGTTGTCTCTTTCTTTTGCAGTCTTAGCAATATCCCAAACGTTTTCTCTTAATGAGAATTCGTATTCACCTTTTTCTAAAACATAATAACCTTTTTCAGTGGACCAAGAAGCAATATCTCTGAATGAGAATTCTAACTTATAGTCTTTCTTTTCACCTGGAAGGATTGAATTTGTTTTTTGGAAAGCTGATAAGGAATACCAGGCTTTTTCAATACCATTTGGAGTATATGGAGCGTGGGTATAGATTTGAATAACATCTTTACCTTCGACTTTACCGGTATTTTCTACTTCGACAGTAATAGAAACTTTTTGTTCGGCTTCGTTTACTTCGAATTCAACGATTGATTTATCAAATGTTGTATAAGATAAACCATGGCCGAATGAGTATTGCACTTCATCTCTATATTTAAAGGTTGGATCGACCATTGCACGTGTTGTGTAATAACGATAGCCAACATAGATGCCTTCAATATAGTTGGTGAAATAGGCGTTGTTTGCGGCACCAGAAGTATATCTTAATGTGGTGTCATTACCAAAGTTTTGGTAAGATGGCGCACTCTTCACATCATATGGCCATGTATCAACTAAGTGACCGGATGGATTGACTTTACCATTTAAGACTTCGGCAACAGCTTTTGTGCCAGTTAAACCTGGGTGACCAATAAATACGGCAGAGTCAATTTCACTATCATCGAGGAATTCTGCCTCAATAACTGTTGGAACGTTAAGTAAGATAACAACGTTTTTGAAGTTATCTTCAAGCATATCGATGATATCTTGTTCTTTAGCGGTTAATGTTAAACCAGCATCCGAAGTATCGTTTAAATTTGAGTTACTATATCTGCTATCTTCGTCTTCGGAACCACGTCTTGTGATACAGAAGATCGCGGTATCAGAGAACTCTAAAGCGTCTTCTAATAAAGTTTTTTGTTCGCCACCAATCTCAAATTTAGTATCGGTGTAATTTGTAATAGGCGCTTCGTGAGCGTATGGCGCTTTACTACTAGCAACTTCGGAAGTATAGCCATATTTATCGAAGCCACATTGAATATCATAATCGGATTCAGCAATAGAGACTCTGCCACCATTATAGTAGTTCTTAACAAAGTTATAGAGGTTTTGGTTAATTTCGAAACCTTCTTCCATCATCGCAACTTCTAATTTTGTAGCAATACGTGGGAAGCTCCTAACTCTACCATCGGTTTGGAAGGAACCAGAACCGCCGTTACCATAGAATAAACCATAAGCGCAGGCACCAAAGATGTTAACTTTGATTTTTTCTTCGCCTTCTTTGGCTTTTAATGGTAATGAATCATGAGTGTTTTTAAGAAGAACAATACCTTCTTCTTCAATAGCGACAACGTTTTTTTCCGCTTCGGCGGCCGCTTCTCTAGAAGTTGGTGTGTCATAAATGATTGGTTCTTTCTGCGTTAAAGTAAATAGTAAGTTACTAAATGTAGCGGATGGTAAGAATGAGGCCGCTGCACTCAAAATGAGAGCACCAACGCAGACAACAGGAATAAACCAAGGCATCATTCTACGCCACTTAATGACGTTTTTAGCTGGACCTTGTGTTCCCTTTGCAACTTCTTTCTTTTCTTTACGTGGAGCATCGCTATATCTCTGCAAGGCTTCTGGATCGCCTTCTTTGAACTTCATGCGTCCGAAGAACATAGCAAGAAGGAACCAAGTGCCCACAATAGCAATCGCAGCCACGATAAGGATGATTAAACCGAGCCACCAATACTCAAAGATTTGGCGGAGGGTGTAACCAGCTACAATTGGTTTATCTAGAAATGACTCTAAGATAAATAGTTTGAGCATAAATAATCTCCTTTTCTTAAATTATTTTCACGTTAAAGCATATAAAAAGTGTTGATGAACACAAATAATATGTATAACGGGTACGCTTTTAGTATATCAATAATAAAAATACGCGCAATCAAAAAGCACAAAATAATCTATAAAAATTACAAAGAAAAGCTAAAAAATCACAGGCTTTAAGACCTGTGATTATAAAAGCTAGCTAGGCTTTTTACGGAAGGAGTCTTATCGGAAACACTATTATCCAATTAAAACGGTGTGTTCTTTTTCGATTTCTTTCTCATCGCGTTTCTTAATAGAAATGGTTAAGACACCACTATCAAGTTTCGCGGAAATATCTTCAAGTTTCACTGTGTCACCAACATAGTATGAACGAGACCATTCACCATAGTTTCTTTCTCTAACGATGTAGTCTTCGTCATTTTCTTCTTCCTTATTTAAGGATGCAGTGACTTTAAGATAACCGTTCTCTAAAGTGATCTTGGTATCTTCTTTTTTAACTTCAGGTAACTCAATGAATAATTGATAGTCTTTCTTGTTTTCTTTGATGTCTGTTTTCATCATATTTGATACGTTACAGTTGTTCGCCCTGAGGAAAAATCTGTCGAAAAATGGATCATAAGTAGTAATATAATTTCTCATAATTTCAACCTCCTATATTACCTCTTTTAGCACTCAACCTCTTTGACTGCTAACACCATTATTATAACTAAAATTAGCACTCTGTCAATAGGACTGCTAAAAATATTTTAAATTATTTTATTTAGATTAATAAATTAATCTAACTTTTTTAAAATTTCCTCTAATTCTGGGGGTAAATTGCAGGAAAATTCCTTATTTTTTAAGTAATTTAATGAGCCTTTAATATCCAAAAATTTCAACTTATAAGCATGTAAAAATTGGTTTTCAAAGCCAAATTCACGCTTAAAAATGTTATTCACTTTATAGTCTCCATATTTGATATCGCCAACGACATGATGACGGATATAACTCATATGAGCGCGTATTTGATGTGTACGACCAGTTAATAATTCAACATCTAATAAGGTATAGTCTTTAAAGTTCTTAACTGGATGATATTTTGTGACCGCTGATTTAGCGCCACTTTTAAGAGGCGCCACCACCATTTTCTTTCTTTCAAAACTTTTTCTTAAAGGTGCATCGATGACTCCATCTTCGGTGATGTTACCAGAAACTAAAGTTAAATAATGTTTCTCTATTTGGCTGTGGTCATTAAAGATTTTAGACATTTCTTCTGCGGTTTTATTATCTTTAGCGAATACGCATATACCAGATGTATCTTTATCTAATCTATGTAATGGCATCGCTACTTTATTTAAATATTTAGATACAAGAACATCTAAAGATAAGTGAGACGTGTCTCCATCTTGTTGTAATAAAAGACCACGTGGTTTATTGATAACCACGAGTTTATCATCTTCATAGATAATGATTGTTTTAATATCTAAGCCCATCTTATATATTATATTTTTAATCTTTCTATTTAGAAAGGACACTAATTTCAATATAATGTAAATACTGTGAGGTATTACTTATGTCAAAAGCGGATCAAATCTTTGTTGAGAATATGAAAGACATTATGGAAAACGGTTTTTGGGATACCGAGCTTAATGTGAGACCACATTGGGAAGATGGTACACCCGCTCATACCGTTAAAAAGTTTTGTATTGTTAATAGATATAATCTTCAAGAAGAATTACCAATTTTAACCATTAGAAAAACAGCATTTAAAAATTGTATTGATGAAATCTTATGGATTTGGCAAAAGAAGAGCAACAAAATCAGTGAATTACATTCACACATTTGGGATGCTTGGGCCGATGAAAACGGAACAATTGGTAAAGCTTACGGCTATCAACTTGGCAAAAAGGCAATTTATCCAGAAGGTGAATTTGATCAAGTTGACCGTGTTTTATATGATTTAAAACATAATCCACAATCAAGAAGAATTTTAACTAATATTTATAATTTTGAAGATTTACATGAAATGGGCTTATATCCATGTGCTTATTCAATGACTTTCAATGTTAGTGGTGATACATTAAATGGAATTTTAAATCAAAGAAGTAATGATATGTTAACAGCTAACAACTGGAACGTTTTACAATATTCAATTCTTTTAATGATGTTTGCTCAAGTTTCAGGATTGAAACCAGGAACATTAGTTCACGTCATTGCAGATGCTCATATTTATGATAGACATGTTGATTTAGTTAAAGAAATTATTGCAAAACCACAACACAAAGCTCCAAAACTTATCATGAATAAGAATGTTAAGAATTTCTATGACTTCACAGTTGATGATTTTGAACTTGAAGACTATGAATTCGAAAAATTAGGAAAGAAGATCCCTGTAGCTATTTAATATGATAATTTCTATTTTAAATTGTGATAAAGAATTTGGCATTGGAAAGAAAAACGGATTACTTTTTTCTCTTCCTTTAGATATGAAATTTTTTAGAGAACAAACTTTAAATCATTTTGTTGCAATGGGCGAAAATACATTGCTTTCTTTCCCAAATTCAAAACCATTAAAAAATAGAACACACATTGTCTTATCTGCCGATCCAACACATAATTATGATGGAGTAATTAATGTCCATTCTTTTGATGAATTTTTAAAAATTATTAACGAAAAATCTAAAGATGAAACTGTCTTTATTATTGGTGGTGCATCAATTTATAACCAAACATTGCCTTATGTTGATGAAGTATATTTGACAAAAGTCAATGAAATAGGAGGTGCTGAAGTATTCTTCAATAACCTTGATCAAAACGAAAATTTTGAATGTTTTGAAGAAGGTGAACCATTAATTGATAACGGACACGAAATAAAATTTACAAAATATAAAAACTTAAATAAGAGGGAAATTTAGCAAAAACCCTGCAAAACCTTAATAAAATGTGCAAAAAGCACATTTTATTTTTTAATTTTGAAAAACGTTTTTTGAAAACGAAATTGAATTTTAAAAAATTTTAGCACTTATTTGTTGACAGTGCTAATTTTGTTTGTATAATATAGTTAGCACTTAAATAAAAAGAGTGCTAATGAGAGGAGGAATAATTTATGACATTTAATGGACCAGAAGATTATAGCAAAGATGAAAACATCCTTGAAAAATTTGGACGTAACATTAACGAAGAAGTTAAAAAGAATAAGTTAGACCCTGTTATTGGAAGAGACGAAGAAATTAGAAACATTATTACTGTTCTTGCTCGTAAGACAAAGAATAATGTTGTTTTACTTGGTGAACCAGGCGTTGGTAAAACAGCTATTCTTGAAGGTTTAGCACAAAGAATTGTTAAAAACGATGTTCCTTCAACATTGAAAGATAAAGAAATTTTTGAACTTGATATGGGAGCTCTTGTTGCAGGAGCAAAATATCAAGGTGAATTTGAAGAAAGACTCAAAGCAGTTCTTAACAAAATTAAAGATAGTAATCATAAAATTATTCTTTTTATTGATGAAATTCATTTGATTGTTGGTGCTGGAAGAACTCAAGGCGCAATGGATGCTTCTAATAAGCGTAAACCTATGTTAGCAAGAGGCGATATTGTTTGTATTGGTTCATCAACATTAAAGGAATA
>JAEEGK010020308.1_pt1 | contig 14144 bp, 9 predicted proteins | sample 8958771 | NCBI WGS metagenome assembly JAEEGK01 (sample SAMN16246547, study PRJNA631951) | gut metagenome | biome: gut microbiome; feature: rumen; material: SC-attached | host: Bos | place: Iran: Karaj | collected 2018-10
TTGAGCGACGTGCCGATGATGATGAAGATGTCGGCCTCTTGCGCCTCTTCGGCAGCAATGCCGATGTTGGGCACCGCCTCGCCGAAGAACACGATGTACGGGCGCAACAGGGAGCCGTCGCCGGCCTTCGTGCCCGGTGTCACCTCGCAGTTCTCGGGCGTCAGCTGCTCGATGTAGCGAGGGTCGTCGACGTCACGGCTCGAGCACACCTTCATCAGCTCGCCGTGAAGGTGCACCACATGTGTAGAGCCGGCCATCTCGTGAAGGTTGTCCACGTTCTGCGTCACCACCGTCACGTCATATTTTTTCTCCAGCTCAGCCACCAGCCTGTGCCCCTCGTTGGGCTGCACGCCCCAGCACTTCTTGCGCAGCATGTTATAGAAGTTGGTCACCAGCACGGGGTCGGCCTCCCAACCCTCGTGCGTAGCCACCTGTGCCACGGGATATTCCTCCCACAGGCCGTCGGCGTCGCGGAAGGTCTTCAGTCCGCTCTCCACCGACATACCGGCACCGGTCAGTACAACGATTTTCTTCTTGCTCATAGTCTTTATGCTATCTTTTGGTTAGTTGTCAGCCATGCGCATCAGCTGTCATCACAGATGGCATCGGCACATTCTGTCCGCAAAAGTAATGAAAAAAAAACATACAGCCAAAGTTTTTCCAAGTTTTTTTCGACCGCTGCGGTGAGAATCAGACATAGCTACGCCGCTAACTCGTTCAGTTCCAAAGAAGACGAGTACTATGGGAGCGCGAGCGTCAAAGCCGTATCGTCAAGCGCACCCATTGCCCAGAAAAATTCCCAGCGTGGGAATGTTTTCGGCATTCGTGTTCAAAAAGATTCTTGTCTGCGACGCAACATGAATGACTCACGAATGATTCACGAATTTCTCATGAATAATAATTTATGAATAATTCGTGTTCAATTCATGGTCATTCGTGTTCAAAAATGTCTGCGACGCAACGCGAATACTCGTAAATATTGTAATTCACGAAACATTAGCGTGTCATTTGCGTGTATTCGCGTGGCGTCGCAGACATAAAAAATATACATGTAAGATTGACATTCGCGCTGAATCCATATTCGCTGTTCCATCAAAAAAAACGTTGTCCCATAAAAAAACTAAAATTTTCTCCCACCATTTCTTTGTCAGTTCAAATATCTTTCATAACTTTGCACCGCTGTAGCCCATCACGCACAGCAGCATACAACGGGCAAGCATGAAGCGTCATGCCACCAATAGCATCAAGACAAAAACCAGCACAATCACTAAAAATCACCATGATTATTATTAACTTAAACACAAGACAATATGAAACAAAAATCTTTACTCAAAACATTGTTCCTACTACTCTGTGTTCTGGTAGTGGGAAGTGGTAGTGCGTGGGCAGAGCAATATAAGCTCACTATTTCTACTTCCGATTTCAACACAACAAGCTATGCAGCCAATAACAATGAAAAAACCTCTTTAGCGGTCTGCACAACTGATGCTACAAAAACTTTTGAAGTAAAATGGACATCGTACCAAGTTATGCTAAGTTCCGGTATTATGCAGTGGCAGAAAGATAAAGGTTATATTTACAACAGCACAAACCTTGGTACAATTCTCAGTGTTACATTAACAAGCTCTGCTGGTACATTTACCACATATTATGGCGATGAAGCACAGCCTTCAAGCAACACGACCGTTGGCGGAGGATTCTTCAAGACAAAAGTAGGTGGTAATGAAACAGGAAAAACATCCAAAATGGAGATTGTTTTCACGACTAACACCCTTAAAGAAAATGATTTGGCACTCAACGTAAGCGAGAAATCGTTTAACCTAAGGGACGGTGACAATCAGACTTTCCAGCTGACAAATTCAGGCCTTGCAGATGGTGCCTTGTCTTATGAATCTAATAACACCGCCGTTGCAACTGTAAGCAACACAGGTTTGATTACCGCCATTGCTGTGGGAACAGCCACCATTACCGTTACACAAGAAGTAACTTCTAATTACCAGGGAGGGACAGCAACTTGCACTGTAAACGTTACCGATTCTCGTCACGACAATGATTTGGCTCTCAACGTAAGCGAAAAATCATTTGACCTAAGGAACGTCGACAATCTGACTTTACAACTGACAAATACAGGCAATGCAGATGGTGTCTTGTCTTATGAGTCCAGCAATACCAGCGTTGCTACTGTCAGCAACACTGGTTTGATAACTGCCATTGGCGAGGGAACAGCCACTATTACAGTCACACAAGCAGCAACTTCAAATTATAAGGGGGGAACAGCAACTTGTGCTGTAAACGTTACTGATTCTCGTTATGCAATTAGTGATTTAACATTTACTGCAGCATGTAATGGTTCAGGAACGGCAAATGATGGAGCTAAATGGACGGTAACATCTGATGGCGCTGAATCTAATTTTGACTCAGATTATGGAATCCATTACGGAACGAATAACGCCAAAGTGAAATATCTCCAGCTTTCCACATCCGATATTATGGGAACTATCAATCAGATTGTTGTCAATGCTCGCGATGCTCAGGCAACAGCTACGATTAGTGTTACTGTAGGCGGTTCACCATATACATGCAGCGGTTCTTCAGCCACGGCAACTAATACTTCTACAGACTATGTTTTCACAGGCAACAGCCAAGGAGAGATAGTTGTTCGGATTGACCGTGGTTCATCTATGGAAAAAGCTATTTATGTGAAGAGTGTGAAGGTTCGTCATAGAAATCTACAGATTACAGCTCAGTCGAATGATGAAGAGATGGGAACAGTGTCAGTTTCTGGATCGACCATCACGGCTGAACCAAACACAGGATACAGAGTTATAGCAGACGATGGTGGATACACTATTTTAAGTGGAACTGCTACTGTCACTAACAACAACGACAACACTTTTACCGTTTCTCCTTCTTCCGACTGTGCTATTCAAATCAACTTCGAAGCTATTCCTATTCATGAAATCAGCTGGAGCGTGAACGGGACTATTATATCGACAACGGAAAATGTTCAAGGTGGTGCTTCAATAGAATTTTTTACTCCCACTACCGGCATTCCTGCAGGCTATACATTCATTGGCTGGTCAGAAAACGAGATTCTGACACCACAAGATGAACAACCCACGAAAGTAGAATCAGCTACATGTACAGCTGACGTGACCTATTATGCTATCTTGGCCAAAGGAACCACTTCTACTGTAACAAAAACAGATGATTTAGATCGCGCTTTTACTGGAGTTACAGGAACTAGCTACAGCTCTTGGTCGAAAACAGGTACATCAGACGCTGTCTATGCAGGAAGTAGCGCAGGTGGTAATAATTCTATACAGCTCCGTTCAAACAACTCTAGCGGTATTGTTGTCACCTCTTCTAACTGCAAGGTAAAGAAGATAACCATTGGATGGCATGACGAAACACAAGATGGTAGACAACTTGACATCTATGGCAAAACAACTGCTTATGAATCCGCTGCGGATTTATATAATGGAAATAAAGGTACACTCCTTGGCAGTATCGAAAGAACAGGTACTGAATTAACTATTTCAGGTGATTATGCTTATATTGGTTTACGTTCTAATAGTGGTGCCATGTATCTTACCAGTATTTCTATTGAATGGGAATGTCCCACCACTACGTACAGCGATTACTGCACCACCCTCCCTGTTGAAGTCACCGTCTCCTCCGCTGGTCTTGCCACATTTGCCTGTGACAATGCCCTCGATTATACCAATGTCAGTGGCTTGGAGGCTTATATCGCCCAAGAGGATAATGGCGCTATTGCGCTGTTAAAGAAGAACAAAGTGCCTGCCGGTACGGGTGTGCTGCTGCGCGCTACTGACGGCGGCACCAGCTTCAATGTGCCTGTGGCTTCCGGCACTATGGACGATGTGGTAGGCAATCTGTTCGTGCGCGGCACAGGAGCGGAAGTGGCCTCAGAGGAAACGGTGAACAGTGCAACAAAGTACAACTACATCCTCAATGAGGTGAACAACAAACTTGGGTTCTACAAAGCCAACAACAAGACAGTGGCCACCAACCGTGCCTACCTGCAGACATCGGTAGCAGCTGAAGCACGTGTCGACATCAACTTCGGCGAGAACTCCGGCATCGTCACCGTCAGCCGCGAAGCAACGGCCAGCAACCGCTTCTACGACCTGCAGGGACGCAGCGTGATGCAGCCCACCAAGGGACTGTACATCGTGAACGGCAAGAAGGTCGTCGTGAAATAACTATGTGAGAGGGAAAGAAACACAACATTAAAAACAAAAAAGCATAACGATTATGAAAAAGACATATATAGCTCCGCAGACAGTGAGCGTGAAACTGAACATAGAGAGTTTATTAGCTGGTGGTCTGTCCAAGCAAGGAATCAACTTCGACGGCAATGGCAGAGGCAGCATCACGCCAAACAGCGGCGACGCCGGTAGCGCAGCCATGGGCCGCGGCGGCTTTGACTGGGACGACGAAGAATAACCCGCCGACAAAACGCTTACAGACCCGAAGGGGCGACAGAGACATGTCACATGTTCTGTCGCCCCTTCAGGCTGCTGTAACGCCATATCCATAAATAAAAATTCATGAGAAATTCATGTTCAATTCATGGTCATTCATGTTCAAAAAGATTCTTGTCTGCGACGCAACATGAATTATTCACGAATGAATCACGAATTATTCATAAATATAAATTCATGAGAAATTCGTGTTCAATTCATGGTCATTCGTGTTCAAAAAGATTCTTGTCTGCGACGCAACGCGAATACACACGAATGACACGCGAATATTCGTAAATTATTATTTATGAATAATTCGTGTTCAATTCATGGTCATTCATGTTTGAAAAAGTCTGCGACGCAACATGAATTATTCACGAATGAATCACGAATTATTCATAAATATAAATTCATGAGAAATTCGTGTGTCATTCATGGTCATTCGTGTTTGAAAATAACCGTCTCAAAAATGCGTTGTTTCACAGAATTTCAGCCTCATTCAGAATTTTTCTTTGCAGTTCAATTTTTCTTCCTCTTTTCTTTGGTCAGTTCATTTTTCTTTCATAACTTTGCATCGTATTATTATTAACTCAATCTTATTAGCTATGATCAAACAACTACATTTCAAAACATTGCTCCTGCTATGCGCCATGATAATGGGCATAGGGAGTGCGTGGGCAGAAGAAGCCGAATTAACTCTTGACTTTACTTCTGCATGGACAGCAGGAAGTGACAATTCTGACGGAGAAAAGGTGTTTACCACAACTGTTAACGGAACAACTTATACCATTTCTGGTAAGGGCGGGAAAAACTTTAAATTCAACGAGGGCTATTTCTTTTTTGGCCAATCTGGTGCATATATCAATTTACCCAAAGTTGATTTTGATGTTGAGAAGATAGAAGTTGTTGGCAGATCTGGTGCATCTGGTTCAGTCATTCATAACATTTATGTTGGTGATGTAGAAGTCAGTACAGCTGTTACGGGAATAACTGGTACAAATGCTTTTAATATTGGGGCAAGCTACCAAGCTGCGAATACACAGTATGTTCTGAAGATCACTTCCAATCATAATGCACAAGTGACTTATATAAAGTATTACAAGAAGACTTCTGGTGGCGGTGATACTCCGGTGCCGACAACCTATACAGTTACCTTTGATACTGGTGATGGTACTTTTGTAGGTAATACCGATTTTCCCAACTCAAGCAATACCAAAGAAGCAGGCACTTACACTTTGCCTTCTGCTACTCCTGCTTCAGGCTATACCTTCAATGGCTGGTTGACGACAGGAAGCACAGAGCCTATTACGGGAAGTTATACAGTATCTGGCAATGTTGATTTCACTGCAGATTATACGCAAAACAGCAGTGGTGGCACAGCAGACGTTACCTATGACTTCTCTAGTACAGCCAACTTCTTGACAAGCTATCCTGGAGAAACACATCCGAGTACTGGTAGCTCTAATAGTTTAGGGACTTTCTATTATACTAATGGAGACGTGTTTGTGGCCTCAGGAGCTAGCCGCTATTTTAACTCAGGCTATTTTATATTAGGAAAGACCGATGCAACTCTTCAACTGCCTGCATTTGACTTTGATGTTGAGAAGATTGTCGTGACAGGAAGAGAGGGCGCAAGCGGTTCGGTTATACAGAATATTTTTGTTGGTAACACTGCTGTGAGTACAGCTACCACAGGTGCAACATCAACGAATACTTATATTATTGCAGATGGGTATGAAACAGCAGGTACAGTTTATACTTTAAAGGTCACTTCCAACCACAATACCCAGATTACAAAAATTGAGGTCTTTGCGAAAGACAGTAGCGCTCCCTCTTTCACCATTTCGAACAATAACGAGATTGCTTATGATGCCACTTCTGGTTCGTTTAACTTCACTGTCAACAACGAGGTGACAGGTGGTACGGTAGCAGTTTCTGAAAATGTGGATTGGATTTCCAATGCGGCTGTTTCAGGAAACAGCGTCACTTTCACAACAACAATTAACACTGCCACCTCTCGTAGTGGTGTTATCACGCTGACCTACACATACGGTAACAATGAGACCGTCACTAAGGAAGTGACTGTTACTCAGGCTGCAGCCCCCGTCATCTATACCACTATTCCTGACATCTTTGCTGCAGCTACTACAACGGCAACAGATGTGAATGTGACATTTAACAACTGGGTGGTTTCTGGTGTATCTACCAACGGCAAGAACGTATTCGTTACCGATGGAACCAATGGCTTTGTTATCTTTGACAGCAACGGTGGACTAAATAATACCTATACCGTTGGCAACATCCTTTCTGGCACAGCAGTCAGTTGCGAACTCGTTTTATACAATGGTTTTGCAGAGATAACAAACCTGAATGCCTCCGACCTGACCATTGCCACTGGTGGAACTGTCAGTGCAGCAAATATTGCCTTGGCTAGTTTGGCAGGTGTGAACACGGGCGCTCTGGTGAGCTATGAGAACTTGACATGCAGTGTTAACAACAACAAGTATTATCTCTCTGACGGTACAACCAGTCTTCAGGTATATAATACACTCTATGCTTTCGAAGCCCTTGAAAATGGAAAGACATACAACATTACTGGTGTCTACCAGCAGTACAACACCACCAAGGAAATCCTGCCTCGCAGCGCAGCCGATATTGAAGAAGTGGTGAGTACAGAACCGGGTATCACTGTTGACCCTGCTTCAGTTGATGTAGATGCCGATGAGCACGAAGGCACCTTGGGTCTTGCATACGAGAATCTGGAAATAAGTGACATGACAGATTTTGACATCCAATTCTATGATGTTACTGGTGACCCGCTCGACGAAGAACCCGATTGGATTGAAGTCTTGGTGGCCGAGCAAGATCCTACTGTCGGTGCAGGCTATGTGGTGTCATACTATATGTTAGAAAATGAGGGCGATGCCCGCACAGCTTACTTCAAGGTCTTTGCCCTGGACGATGAGGCTAATGAAGTTTATTCAAACCTGATTACCATCACGCAGGCTAAATACGTTGAAGCCACCACTTACACCCTCGCCACCAGCATTACATCAGGCAAGCACTATGTCTTTGCCAGTGGCACTAATGGTGACGTTTATGCTATGGGCAAAATGAAGAGCACCAACCGCGAAGCTGTTGCCGTGACTGCTAATAGTGGCACAATAGCATTAACTGGTGAGGAAGGGGCATACGAGTTTGTGATTGCAGGCCCGGATGCTAATGGCAACTACACGATTTATGATGAAAGCACAGCATCTCCTGGCTATCTGTATGCCGCAGGTGGAACAATTAGTAATCACCTAAAAGTGCAGGAAAACAAAGATGCAAACGCTGAGTGGTCTATCTCTATTGGAACTGATGGAGTAGCTACTATCAAGGCCAAGATGGATGGCACTTCAGGTAACCGTAACTGGATGCGTTTCAATGGTAGTAGTAAACTGTTCTCTTGCTATTCAAGTGGTCAGCAGGATATCTACCTTTATGAGCGTGACGGTGAGGCAGCTCCCACCGAGACGGTTCACGTTACCGATGCCAAGTATGCAACCTACTGTTCTGAGAATGCTCTTGACTTCTCGAATACAGGCCTGACTGCCTACATTGCTAAGATGGATGGCTCGAATGTGACATTTGAACCTGTGACAAAGGTTCCTGCTTATTCGGGCGTGTTGCTGAAGGCTGATGCTGCTGACGACTTTACCGTTAACGTTGCTACAACTGTTGATGATGTGACGGGCAATGCCTTCATCGGTGTTATCAAGGAGACTACGATTTCAGAGACAGGCATCTTCGTGCTGTTGAATGGTGACAATGGTGTTGGCTTCTACAAGACCAAGAATCCCTTCAAAGTTGGTGCTCACACGGCTTACCTGCCTGCACTGGCTGGTGGTGGTTCTCGTAGCTTCATCGCTCTCGACGAGACGACGGGCATTAGCGACATGAACTGTGAAACAATGACCAATAACCGTTACTACGACCTGCAGGGCCGCAGCGTGGCTCAGCCCACGAAGGGCCTGTACATCGTAAACGGCAAGAAGGTCGTGGTTAAGTAAATATTGTTGTAAGGAAAGAAATGAGAAAGAATTAGAATAATCTGGCTCAAAAAAATAGAAAAAGAATTATTTCTCATTGTTGGAATAAATTATTCTAATTGTTTCTAATTTCTTTCCAAAACAAAATTTAAGAGGACAAATCGTTTCAAAAACAACATTAAACGTAAAAAGAATATGAAAGCAATATATCAAAGTCCAAAGACAGACATCATCTCTATCTCTCTGCAGCACATGATTGCCTTGAGCAAACTGGAGGAGGGACAGAATCTGGAAAACGCTCCTGAGACCGAAGAGACTGAAGGCAACCTGAGCCGTCGTCGCCGCCGTAACCAGTGGGACGAATGGGAGGACGAAGAAGAAGAGTATTATTAAGCTTCTGCGAGAATAAATAATGAGTGAGGAGTAAGGAGACGAGGGGGCTTTTGCCTCGGCTCCTTGCTCCTTTTTCTTGTTTCAGGATTTGAGGCGGTGGCGGCCTCTCAGGCCGCCCAATGGACGAAAATAGTTTGGGGGGTTGATATAACTGTTCTTGCTATATCGGCACGGGTGAACTATTTCCCCAGGTATTTTGTGTCTAAATAGGCTTGGAAGGCTTCTTTGTAGAGGTCGCCGATAGGCAGGTAGGTGTCGGCATCCATGATGATGCGGTTTTTGTTCACCTCCTGAATCTTGTTGAGATTGATGATGTAAGAGCGGTGGATACGCATGAAGTTGTCGGGCAGACGCTCTTCCATCTTCTTCATCGACAGCAGCGTGATAATCGGCTTCGGCTGGCCCTCCAACCACACTTTCAGGTATTCACTCATGCCCTCGATATAGCGGATGTCGGCGATGTTCACCTTGACAATGCGGTAGTCGGTCTTGAGGAAGAAAGAAGAAGCTTTTGAGGTAATTTCTTCCCTCCCTGCAGGGAGGGTTTGGGGGAGGGTCTGCTGAGTCTGCTGTGCCTCCATTCTCTCCTTTATCCTGTTTGCCGCCCTTAGAAAATCCTGCATGCCGAAGGGCTTCAGCAGGTAGTCGACGGCATTGACGCGGAAGCCCTCGACGGCATACTCCGAATAGGCGGTGGTGAAGACGATGAGCGGCGGCGCGACAAGCGATTTCACGAAGTCCATGCCGTTGAGGTCGGGCATGTTGATGTCGCAGAAGATGGCGTCGGCGGCGTCGTTCTCCAAGAACTCACGGGCCTCCAATGCGCTCTGGCACTGGGCGGCCAACTCAAGAAACGGCACCTTGTTGATGTAGGCAACGAGTTGCTGCAGAGCCAATGGCTCATCGTCGATGGCGAGACAACGGATGTTCATTTACGATTTGCTATTTACGGATTTACTATTTGGCTGCGCCATCCTCTCTTTTCCCTTCAAGGCGTGGGGTCTGTAACTTTATCGGGATAACGAGCTCTGCGTTGTAGTCGTCGGCACCGTCCTGCAGGGTCAGTGTGTAGTCGGTGTCGAAGAGCAAGTCCAGCCTCTTCTTGACATTGGCCAGGCCCACGCCGCCTTTCTCCTGATTGGGCGTCTCGGCCTTCGAGTTATGGCAGCGGAAGCGGAGGCGGTCGCCGTCAATGCTGACACTCACCTCTATAAACGACGGGTGCTGGTAGCTGATGCCATGCTTGAAAGCATTCTCGATGAACGGGATGAGCATCAGCGGCGGGATTTTCTTGTCGGGCACGCTGTCGGGCAGGTTGACCGTGATCTTCACCTTGTCGGTGTAGCGCAGCTTCATCAGGTTGATGTAAGTACGTATAAACTCCATCTCGCGGCTGAGCGCCACCCCCTGCTTGTCGCCCTCATACAGCACGAAGCGCATCATCTTCGACAGCTCCACGATGGTTTCCTGCGCCTTGGCCGGGTCGATGTCGACAAGGGCGTGGATGTTGTTGAGCGTGTTCATGAAGAAGTGCGGGTTGATCTGGTAGCGCAGATACTCTAACTGCTGCTCCAGGTTCTGCCTCTCCAGCTCTGCCAGTCGCTTGCGGTCGTCGCGGCTGCGGAAATAGCCCTTGATGCCCAGGTTGGCTCCGAACATCAGGATGAGCAGCACGACAGTGAGTATGTCGTGCTCGCCGACGAAAGGCGGTGGCGTGTCACGGTGCATGTCGTGCGGCATCTTGCGAGGCATGTCGTGAGGTGGGCGTTCATGCATCCTTGGCGGTTGCTCGCCAGCCATCTCCATGGGCGGTTCGTGGCCCATCGGCTTCCTGCCCTCCGGCCGGCTGCTGCACTGATAGACGGTGAAGGCCGCCAGCAGCGCCGCCACGATGGTGAAGTAGGCGGCACGGCGGTGCTTGTAGACGAGCAGCGGCGCCAACAGGAAATTGTGGATGAGGAAGAGCAGGAGAAACAGCGCGAACTTCCGCCACACGATGAACACTTCGCTCCAGTCGAATGTCACGTTGGCATCGTTCACCGTGCGCACATAAAGACTCAGCAGCGGAGCCGCAAAGAGCAGGCCCCACACTGCCAAGTAAATGAGATTCTCCTGTCGTGACTGTTTCACCCAGTATGGCTTTTTCATCATTATAACGTATGAACCAGCAGATTATTATTTTTGTCACTCATCAATGTTTCCCCGCAAATATGCGGGGCACCCGACCGCCTGCGCTGCGGAAGGATGCTGCATCAGTGCCAGCCGCCTCCGCCGTGACTGCCGCCACCGGGGCCTCCGCCGCCACCTTCTGTATAGGCTGAGAGCGAGACGCTGGAGCCGCCGCTGACCGTCGGGGCAATGACGCCGGCTCCGTCGAAGATGGTGGTGCCGCCGCTGACGCTGACGCCGCTCTTCACTGCCGGCTGCGTGGCGCCGCTGACCACGAGCGTGGTGCCGCCGCTGGCCGGTGTCTTGAAGGCGAAGGTGTCGTTGTCCACGGTGATGGTGTACCAAGTGTTCTTGCTCCACGACGAGGCCGAGTAGCACGACTGCGTCAGGCTGGCGCCACGCTCCAGTCCGCCGAGGGCGATGACGGTGCCGCCGCTGACATAGAGCATCTTCTGCTGCTCGCTGTTGGCGTCGATGGCCACCTCGGGCTGCGAGGCGCCGACGGCGTAGACCAGACCGCCCTTGATGTAGCAGTTGCCGTTGGCGTCGATGCCGTCGTTGCCGGTGGAGCGTGCAAGGACGTAGCCGCCGCTGATGGTGAGGTCGCCCATGCCGTTGGTGGTGTAGGATGCGTTGATGGCATCGTCGGCAGCGTTGACGGTGGTCTGTCCGCCGGTGATGTCGATAGAGGTCTTGCTCTCGATGCCCTCGCCTCCTGCGCCACTGGTGGTGACGCTGATGACGGCCTCGCCGCTGATGGTGATGGCGCCGTCGGCCTTGATGCCCTTTGGCGACGACTTGTAGTTGCTGCTGTAGCGGTCGAGCTGCTGCGACGAGGTGACCGTTGAGATGCTTCCTGTCGACGATGCCACGACGGCGTTGCCCGATGTCTTGACCGTCAGTGTGCCGCCTGTGGCCGTGAAGGTGCCGTCGCTGCTGATGCCCTTGCCTCCTGCTCCTGTGCTGGTGAGGCTGAGGGTGCCGCCGCTGACGATGGTGTTGCCGTCGGCGCTGAGGCATGACGAGGCTTTCGTCTTCTTGTCGTCGCTGTCCCATGCGCCGCCGCCTGTGGTCTTCACGGTGATGTCGCCCCCGCTGACGCGCACGTCGCCGTTGGCCTTCACGCCCTTGGCGGCCGCAGCGGTGACGCTGATGCTGAGCGTGCCGCCCTCCAAGTAGGCGTTGCCGCTGTCCTCGTCCTCATGGTCGTCGGTCTCGCCTGTCGACGTGGTGCCGCCCAGGTCACACTGTATGCCGTCGTCGCCCACGCCGCTGATGCTGACCGTGCCGCTCTTCATCTGGAAATACTCCTCACAGGAGATGCCGTCGCCCACCGCCTTGGTGATGTTGAGCGTGAGGTTCTTCACCGTGATGTAGTCGCCGCTCTTGATGGCGTGCTTCGTGTTGCCCACAACGTTCAGCGTGCCGTTGCCCTGCAGCTGGATCTGGCCTTTGCTGTAGATACAGGCTTTTTGCTGCCCGTTGGCTCCGTCGGTCAGGGTGTTCACCGTGTTCTTCTTCGCGCTGAGCTGTATGCGCTTGCCGTTGGCTATGCTGATGGCTGCGCCCTCGGGGTTGGTCAGCGTCAGTCCGGCCAGTGCCACGGTGCACTTGTACGAGCCTGAGAGGGCAAACTCGCCGTCGTCGGTCGAGCCGCTGAGCGTGTAGGTGATCTCGTCATCGTTCACGGCGTCGGTGTTCGTCTGTGTGATGCTGACGTGAGCGCCGTTGACGGTGGGCGTGACATACTGCGCCACGTTGCCCGCCACGGTGACGGTGGCCGCGGTGCCGTCGTAGCTGACGGTGACGCTGTTGTCGGTCACCTTCGTGTCATTCACCGTCATGGCGTCTATCTCGCTCAGGGTGAAGGTCTTGCCCATGATGGTCACGGTGGTGGCGTTGTCATACGTCATCTCGCCCGTCTGCTCGGCGGGAAAGAGATAAGTGACGCTGCCCATCTGCACGTTCAGCGTCTGAGCCCCGGCTATACAATAGCCCATAACCAATAAACAATAAACAATCAGTATCCTTTTCATCTTACGTTCATTTTATATGTTTTGTTCTTTGTCTTGATGATGTAGACGCCTTTGCGCATCTGCGCTCTCGTCACTCGGTGGCCTTGCATGTCATAGATTTCCTCTGTGCCGTCGTCGGTCATGGTGGCGTCGATGCCTGTGATGCCATCTTGCGAAAACGCCATGGCCTTGAGGTTGCTCAGGGGGATGCTAAGTGTGTTTGTGCCGCTGACGGCTTTCAGGTTGCCGTCGTTGAAGCTCAGGCTCAGGCCGCTGGCCGTGATGCTCTGCGTTGTGCCGTCGGTCAGCGTGAACACCATGTGGCCGTAGTCGTCGGCCGTCAGGTGCAAGCTCAGTGCCGCCAGCACACTTGTGGTTAAAAGTCTTTTCTTCATATCGCTTTTCAGTTTAGTGAGTCGATGGATATCGTTTTCTTGACTGCAAAAATACACAAAAACCGGCAGAGAGGCCAAAAATATTCTACCAAAGCCCCTTTTTTTTCAGCGAAATCCTTTATTGGAACGCCAGCGTCAAAGCCGTATCGTCAGGCACGCCCATTGCCCAGAAAAATTCGACCTGTGCGGTTGGGATAGGGCATACTTACATAGCTATTTATGTGAGTTAATAGTTGAATATGTTCGATAGTCAAAGGCTTGAGGTAGCCCTATTCTCCCCCTTGCAAAGGGGGAGTTAGAGGGGGATTCATCTGCGCAGAAATAATCCCCCCCTGCCCCCCCTTTGCAAGGGGGGAAATAAGTTACCTCTGCGGCGGCTAAGTGATGGCGCAGCCCTTCCCCTCCTTTTCCAAAGGAGGGGTCAGGGGTGGTTTGTCAAAGATGTCACAACCTATTTAAAAGGCAATGATATAGCAGTTGACCCTTTGCAGAAAGGATTTATGCGCAGCCATCCCCTCCCTTCAAGGGGAGGGGCAGGGGTGGGGTCTGTAATGTCAGTAATGTTCTTTGCTGCCACTCCTTTGCTGCCACTCCCTTCGCTACCACTTCTTCGCTGCCACTCCTTCGCTGCCACTTCTTTGCAGCCCACTCTTC
>JAEEGK010020313.1_pt1 | contig 14141 bp, 13 predicted proteins | sample 8958771 | NCBI WGS metagenome assembly JAEEGK01 (sample SAMN16246547, study PRJNA631951) | gut metagenome | biome: gut microbiome; feature: rumen; material: SC-attached | host: Bos | place: Iran: Karaj | collected 2018-10
TATATAGGTGGCACCACCAACTGGCCCGAGCGCGACCTGAAAATCGACCTATCAAACATAGTTAACGGCAACCACCATGCGATTCTCTATCGTGATGGAACAAACGCCCACCGCAAAGGCAGCGACTATCGCGTGGAACACATTACCGATTTAGCCTCGCAGATTGACATCCATTTGGCACCGGGAGGCGGATTTGTTTTGAAAGTGGAATAGGAAGATAATGGCAACAAAACGGTTACGGATTGTAACGGGTTGAATTTGTCATTAATAAAAATTTATTAAGATTTATACTATGATGTGATCACCAAACTGATGGATGGGGAACAAGCATTGCTTGAATGTTCTTGATGTTTCACACCGCTATTAAAAAATATATAACTATCTTCTTATCTGTTTGTTTATTCTCTTTCAAAAAAATATTCACAAAAGTTTTCCTGAAATCAGGAAATAATATAATTTTGTAGCGTTCCAGCAATGGAACGACATATTTGAAATAGGCGTTTACTTACGCTTTGTTTTGACTTGTAGAAACTTCGCAACTTTCTGAATCATCGTCAAGGCAATGGCAACGGTAGATGTCTGCGTTATACGATATTCCCTTATCGTTATACGCGTGGACTTCTGCGTTGCTCGTTTTACGATGATGGGCATGCGAAGGCCTCTGCAAGTGGAGCGGGCAAAAAGTACGAACTCCACGCTTCTTTTTTATATGCCTAATCAAAGTAAAACATTGCCGTTTCGGGAGTTTGGCGGAGAAAAAGTGTGTTGCCTAAATGGACTCAACAAATAACCCATGGAGCAATCTGTTTCCTGAGAACAATCCAGAAGCAGAGCCTAAATTTGTGGATATGGATGAAGACTCACCACAATACCCTAACCCAATACCAGATTCATATTCCTCGTTATATGAAGAACTGCTTTCCAAATGTGACTTTGGAAATTTCAGAGATAATCCAGAAAAAGCAAAAATAGCCAATGACATATATGCTAAAGTAAAATTTGCTGGTGGAGATTCATTAAATAGACTTAAAGAAATAAGGAATGTAGCTATTGACGTACTTGGCATAAAGATTTCCACAGAGAAAAAGTATAATTCTCTGATGGAATACTTCAATCCTATACAATATAAAGAACCTTATGACAAGGATTTGATTGATTCTGCAATTGATTTTGAGGAAAGGACAAAGAAAAATGCTGACGACATTCGGCAACTTGAACAGATTGAAATAGAAGCAAAGCCTTTTATTTTGAAACGCTCAGTTTACTTTGGCAAGAAATCAATAGAATACGGAGATTGCACCAATGCGAAACTACATTGCCGTGAAGCGACAAATATCAACAAGGAGTTAGGCGCTGATAGTTACATTCAGAATCAAATAGAAGAAATTGAATCAAGAATAAATGAAATAGAAACCAATTCCTTAAAAGAAGAAAAAAAGGAAAATATTACTGCAATTGTGGGATTTTTTTTAGTACTTGTATTCATTATTCTTATTGTTTTTAGTATTGGAATGAATAAGTAGTGTTAATATTGATTTGTAATTAAACATAGAAACATGATGTTATTAGTTTTATTATCAAGGTATTCAAGCGGCGGCGAAGCTGCTTTTGTCGGATTGCTTATAGGAATTTTAACGGCTGTGGTCTTTGCTATTATAGGCAAAGCAAAGAACAACAAGAAAGACTGGGACGATATGGATTAATAGTAGTTGATTTTCAAAATATTATATAATGGGAAATACTGAAGGTGCAAATAATCCGTGGGGATATTTTGGCGGTAATAATGCCAATATTGATACAAATTTTGAAAATATGGATGATTTGGAAAGCAAAACCAAATATCCAAGCCCAATAAAAAGTCAATACACCACTCTATATGATGAGTTACTCGCTAAATGCGATTTCACAAATTTTAGCGGTGATGAGGAAATGGCAACAAAGGCTAATAAAATTTATGGGCAATTAAGAAAAATTCAAGACAAAAATTCTACTGAATTGATTTCTATTAGGAATGAGGCGATAAGAGAATTGGGGATAACAATTTCTACAGAAAAGAAATATGATTACTTGGCAAAACATTGCAATCCAGTTTTGTTCAAGAATCCATATAATGAAGAACTGGTGAACAAGGCGATACATTTTGAATCAAGGATAAGACAGCACGCAGATGATATCATTGAATTGGAGCATATTGAAAATGATGCTCAAGCATTTATACAAGATGTAAAATTGGTTTTGCTTAGAAATAAGATGCAGGAAATCAAGCGATATAATACACAAGTAGGATATTTTAATAAACTCTCAGACTATGTATTGAAAAATGTTTTAAAAGATGAAATGCTGAAAAAATGTCATATCCGAGATATTTTTGACCTTCTGTTATTCCATGTTAATTATTATACGAAAATCAAAATACTGACGGAGGCTTTTAGATACGACCCTGCCGAAAAAGATTATTACATAAAAAAGGTAATGGAGGTTATTATTCCCAATGATAATAAATATGTTATGCTAGTTCTGACAAAAGCAATTGAAAGTGATTCTGTCAATGAGCAATACTATAATATGCTAATTCAAAAAGCTAGAGATAAAAAGACTGCGAATAACAAAACAAAATGGACGATATTTTTAGTGATAATTGGAACTATATTGTTTGCAATTATTGGATTATGTATTTTTCCACATTAAAATATGATTTATTATGCCACTAGCGAATTTATGGAATAGGATACTAAGTTGGTTCCGAGAGAGAAACGACAGATTACAACTTGTAAACGATTTTAATATGGCTGCACGGCAAGCCTGGGTTGCTGGTTATGTGCCATCGTGCTTAAAAGCAAGCATATCGAAGGGATATAGCGAATACAGACACTCTTTTTCAAGATGGATGGCTTCTGGATTTAGAATATGCGTATTGAGCGGTGCACAACTAAGCAAGCAGGACATTAAATATATTGGCGAAGCTATATTAAGCAACGAACAACTTGTCCGTCAGTTGGTTGTACTTGGATGGGATACCCTTGAAGTGCATTGCGATGTTGGCAATTATGGTTGTCGTTGGGCACTAAAGGAACATTTGATGTTAGGTGGAGGAAATGCGAATAATGGTATACACTGATTTAAAATATGATTATGGAAAGTACAGATTCATTAAAGGTTATTAGCGATAGTCTGAATGTTGTCGCTCAACAGGCAGGAACACCAGAATCTAATAGATGGATATGGCTTGTAATTGTTTCGGTATTTGTAATCTTGCTATTAATCATAATAGTATTGGTTCATAGAAGAACAAAAACAAAGCCAGTTGACAATCTTGACATGCTGAAACAACAAGCAAAAGAACAAGGCAATGTCGATTTCAGCAATGTAATAAATAGTGCGTTCAATTCTAAGCAACTATATGACAAGTTAAAGGTAAAATGTCATCCAGACAGATTTCCGCTTAACCCAGAAAAAAATGCTATTGCTAATGACATATTTCAGCGAATCAAGAAAAATGAATATAATGTCGAAGAGCTGGAAAAACTTAAGGATGAAGCAATTGAAAGGCTTGGGATAAGCATATAGTACCATATATATTAGGCGTAAATTGAACTAGAGGCTGTCTAAAAAGTAAAATTAACCATCTGAGATTTCAATATTTGTGGATTCCTTCCAATAGATATCCGAATAAAGAAACGACAAAAAAGACTTTTTGGACAGCCTCAGTTGAATATTAGAAACCTTAATGGCAAATTTTTATCGAAATGAACTGGTTACAAATTTTAACCAGTTGAAACTATTTTGAAAGAAGAAAATGAACCAGTGAAAAATCGTCATGGATTTCTACAATATTATTACTACTTTATCAAAAGCAACAATTTTACATAACATATAATAAAAAAGAAGTATCTTTGACCCTTGATAAATATCTCTTATGACAAAGAGAACGAACGACATATTAGAATCTGACATACATCGCTTCGGTTTAAATTACGAAGAAGTGCTGGTATTGAATTCAGGAATGAGGATAACAAGAGTGGCGTATGAGAAAGAAAAAAGAGGTTCATCACATAATCAGATTTACAAATAGTTTAAAACCTAAGAGGCTATGGAATCCGTATACATAGACATACACATTCATACTTCCGAGAATCCTAACAACTTGAATTTGAATTATGATATTGATTCGTTGTTTAAAAATATAAGGCAATCTGCACAAGGTCAGAATGCCTTAATCTCGTTTTCTGACCATAATACCATTAACAAGAAAGTGTATTTGGATGCGTTGTCAAAATGTGGTGCTGATATTCACATGCTTCTTGGTGTAGAATTGCACATTCACTATGTTAAAAATACAGAAGCATATCATTGTCATATGATTTTCAAAGATGATATTACAGAAGAAAATATTGATAATATAAATACTATTCTTGACAAATTATATCCGAATAAAATAGTAGAGAAAAAGGATGATAGTATTCCCACATTGGAGATGATAATAAATGAATTTGATTCCCATGATTTTGTCTTGTTACCTCATGGTGGGCAAACTCATGCGACATTCAATAAGGCAATCCCAGAAGGTAGAAGATTTGATTCCATGATGGAAAGAAGTATTTATTATAATCAGTTTGACGGCTTTACAGCAAGGAGTGAAAGCGGCAGAGACGAAACGGATCAATATTTTAAACGTTTAGGTATAAGTGGATTTATTAACCTTATTACTTGTTCCGACAATTATAATCCAGCACGTTATCCCGAGGCAAAAGATTCCAAGGCTGAACCTCTTATTCCAACATGGATGTTCGCTAATCCTACGTTTGAAGGGTTACGGTTATCTCTATCTGAAAAATCAAGGTTGGTATACCAAAATGAAAAGCCTAACTCGTGGGCAGAGTATATTGAGCAAGTAAAATATTCAAACGACAAGATTGACGTTGACGTTAGTTTTAGTTCTGGATTAAATGTTATAATAGGCGGTTCTTCAAGTGGAAAAACACTTTTAGTTGACTCTATTTGGCGAAAATTGTCAAATTGTAGTTTCGAAGATTCTGACTATAAAACTTTTGATGTAGATAAAATAAACATTATTAATCCATCAAATATTCAACCTCATTATTTGAGCCAGAATTATATTATGAAAGTTGTCGGAAATGATGATGAGCATAAAATTGAAGATATTGATATTGTTAAGGGTATCTTCCCTGATAACAGAGAAGTGTTAAATCTAGTTGAAACCAGTTTGATTACTTTGAAAAAAGACATTTCACAGCTGATCCAAACTGTAAAAGATATTGAAAACATAGAAAACAAATTCAAAAAGACTCCTCAAATTGGGCATCTTTTGGTCATGGCGGCGGTTAAAAAGAACCTTTTTACTATTTTTATTCCAAAAGAAGAAATCAGAAACAAAATTAGTTATTCGAAATCGAAAAAAGATACTCATATCACTACATTAAACGAAATAAAGAAGATTATTGACGGAAATCCTTTCGCCAATGTTCCTACAAAAAACATTGACGAGTTGATTGAATTATTACAAATAATATATAAATATAGTGAATTAGAAGATTCTGTATTTGATGTAATCCAAAAAGCATCAGATAATTATGATTCACAGTTAAAAGCTGAGAATCAAGAAGAACAAACAAAAACACAAGAGTTTGATGGATTAATCAGTAATATCAGCCGATATGTTTATCTAAACAGAAAATTCAAAAAGCATCTTGATTCTATTGCAGATTACCAAGTAAGTATAGACACAAAAGAGATTGTTTCTGCTGAACACCACTTGTATATTAGCAACCAATTTAAGATGGATAGAACAACTGTTTTAGATGTCTTTAATGGTTTGCTGAAAACTGGCAAAAAAATAGATGATTTTGGAAATATCCAACCATGTAACCTTTTTGAATCAAACTATAGCAAGCAAAGACCTAAAGTTCAAGATTATGATGATTTCTCAAATCATGTATATGATGATTTTTCTCAAAAAAATAAGACCATCTATAAAATTATCACCAAAGATGGTAAGGATTTTGAAAATCTAAGTGCAGGATGGAAAACATCGGTTTTGTTAGACCTTATTTTGGGTTATGATAAAGATATTGCCCCAATAATCATTGACCAACCAGAAGATAATTTGGCAACAAAGTATATTAATGATGGTCTTGTAGAGGCAATAAAGAAAGTCAAGACTAAAAAACAAATAATTTTAGTTTCCCACAATGCAACAATCCCAATGATGGGAGATGCTCAACAAATAATCTATTGCGAGAATGCCAAAGGGAAAATATGTATCAGGTCTGCACCATTAGAAGGGGAGATTGATGGAATACCAGTATTGGATCTAATTGCATCAATTACCGATGGTGGAAAATCATCTATCAAGAAAAGAGTAAAGAAATACAACTTAAAGAAATTCACAGAATAAAATGAAACTATATTTTAAAAAGACAGAATCTGGCGATATTCAAGTTCAGATTGAAAAAGGAACCGTATTAAATGATTTTGATTATGTCGAAATGCTATCACAACTAATGCAAGAAAACACTATCGTGTGTGATTGGGGAAACCTTGATGAGCAAGAGAAATCAAAAATGAATGAATTGTTGGATAAAATAAAAGTTGCTGTGACGACTGGAATGGAAAAATCTTTAGAATAAGTACATAAAATTGGGTATTAAATTAATAAATGGGTACATTTAGACGAGGAATGGAGACTAACAAAAACATCGTATACATTAGCGGCACACGGATTAGAGGTTTTGGATCAAATAGTTACTATAAGAAGATAATCCAATAAAAGTGTATATTTATGTTTATAATATAGAGCTATAAACAAAACCCAATGTGAACCTATGCCACAGGCGGAATGAAAAATAGTGTTATATTAGCGGAGAAGAATATCATGACAAAGGAAATAGGATTAGCTTAACAAAAATTTATTTCCAATTATAAATTAAAATCCTTGCCAATTCGGATTTAGTTACTATTTTTGCAAAAATTTTACAACAACAAGGTTTTTATGCTACTAAAAATCGAACTAGAGAATTTCTTTTCAATCAAAGAGAAAATAACGATTGATTTCCGCGCAGGAAATATCAATACAAAACAAGCTCGCCTGCTCGAACAAAATACTATTGAATGGAACGGGCAGAAAGTGCTGAAATCCATTGGATTGTTCGGTCCAAACGCATCAGGGAAATCTAATATTGTAAAAGCTATTAGGTTTTGTTGCCATTTGATATTCCAATCGCATCTGCATAACGAGAACACAATATTTAATTTCCAGCCATTTAAATTTGATGGTTGGGATCAGAAACCCAGCCGTTTCCTTGTAGATTTTGTATGCGACAATGTGGAATACGAATATTCATTTGCTCTTAACCGTAACGAGATTTTGGAAGAAAGCCTATACTATTACCCGAAGAAAAGGAGAGCTAAGATTTATTCACGCAAAGGCAAAGAATTCTCTTTTGCTGAAGGTGCAATTCCAAGGGCAAATGATGTGGTTTTCAATACTAGCTCAAAAAACTTGTTTCTAAGTAGGGCAAGTTCGATGAACAGGGAACTGGCACAAAAACTGTTTATGTATTTCTTGAACACATTTATGCTTGACCTTGTTCAGTTAAACGACAGCAACATTGAAGAATTATTTGTCAAGAACAAGAAAGTTGTCCTCGAAGCGTTAAATGTATGCGACAGTGATATTTGCGATATTGAAATCCGTAAAGAAAAAGTACAGCAACTTAGCCTTAACATTGCAATTGGTACTAATGCCGCCCCCTCGGAACTTAAGGAAGTTGATGTTATTAAATTTTTTACATATCATAAGTTCGCGCCAAAAATCCCATTCGATATGATGGCCGAGGAATCGAGCGGAACAAAGCAACTGTTTGGAATGCTTTTGCGTTTGCTTGATGTCGTGAGAAATAAAAAAACCTTGATGGTTGACGAATTCGATATAAGCCTGCACACTTTTTTGGCAGATTTTATTCTTGACCTTATTCACGCATCTTCAAATTCGCAACTCCTATTTACATCACACAATACAAGCCTTATCGACACCGACCGTTTAAGAAAGGACCAGATTCTATTTGTAAACAAAAAGGATGATGGTTCAACCGATGTGTATTCCCTATTCGATTTCAAGGATTTCCGTGACAATATGGATGCAGAAAAGGGCTACAAGCAAGGTCGTTTCGATGCAATACCGATAGTTAGCTCTTCGGTAGGAAGTTTGAAAAAATTATTGGAGGACTGATATGGCTAGAGGAAGAGAGAAAAAGGCTCCAAGAAAAATGAAGCGAGTCTTTCTTGTTTTCTGCGAGGGAGAAACGGAGGAAAACTACATAGATTTCCTAAGACGACAGTATAAATCGCCAATTAAAATTGTTCCTAAAACTGAAGGTAATCAGATTTCCCAACAAATAATAAGCAAGCAACAGAAAGAACTGAAATTGTCGCAACACGAACAGATAACAACATTTCTTATGTACGATTTGGATGTTGCATCGGTAAAAGAAAAACTTAAATCGTGCAATGCAATTTGGCTATGTAGCGACCCTTGCATTGAATTGTGGTTTTTGCTGCATTGTAAGGAACAAACAGCATACATTTCTACAAACAACTGCAATTCTACCTTATGCAAGTCACATCCTGATTGGAAAAATTACAAGAAACCTATCATTAACGATGCTCAGCAACAGTTTTTATGGAACAACAAGGAAATTGCCATTAAACGGGCAAAAGCACTTAATGAAAATACAAATCCATCATCATCGATTTACAAGCTACTGGAAGCAATAGAAAGTTACTAAATTTCCTACCTCTCTCTCCTTTCAATCACCTTCTCCAACTTGTACCTGTCGCCAGTCGAAGTGCCAATAGCATCGATAAACTGCTGGTCGTAGCCGGGAGTGTCGTAGCCCCAGCGCAGGAAGTTGCCATTCTCGTCGGTGCGACGAATAATCTGGTCGTTGTACTTAACAATCAGATACTTGGCTAACTTGTCCCAGCGTTGCATCATTAGGTCGGTGTATTCGATGCTCTTGCGATTGAGATAGCTTTGGCGGTCTGCCGGCTGCATACCCTTTACGGCAAGCAAAACACTGTCCTGGTCGGCAAAATAGTAGTCCTCAAGCTCCTTCTGTGCAGACCGCAAGTCGCCAATCATCATCGAATAGCGCGGATACACCATATTTGCCACCCAGTTGTTCATCCAGAATGCCGACTCGAACGAAAACTCGTTGCGCGGATTGTTCTCCTGACGGAAAGCATCGGGCACTTGAGTAATGCAGCAGTACAAAGGCACATATGCTACCATATTGGCATCGTCGCAGTTGAACCAAGTTACACCGCCAACATCGTCGGGCAACCACGAACGCATCTGGCAGGTCATTGTAAAACCCGACTGCTGGGTTGCAATAGGACGCTCGCGGAAATACGCAATGCTGTCCTTGTCCTTGAAATGCATAGGCAGCGGACGGATAGGCATTCCCCACGGACCAGCGGTCATGTCGGCGGTCATGTCGAGCGGAGTGCCCTCGAAATGGTCGCGCATGTCGTTTTGCAGGTCGCGTAACGAAAGCGGAGCATCGGGCTTTATCCACAGCGGAAGATGGTCGCAGACATCGAAGTCGCCGTTTATGTATGGCAGGTACTTGTCCATTTCGGCCTTGTTGTAGTGATGACGGAAGAAACTCCACACGCGAGCATCGGCATAGCGCACATTCTCGAAGTCTATTGGACAATAGGCATCGCGGAACGAAAAGTCGGCATCGTTGCCACTGAAAAAGCCAAGTTCGCGCGCAAACGAAATCACATCGTAAGCGTAAACGCACTCCACCTCGGGACGATTTATATTCTGCAAGTTCTTGCTGCTAATGCTCTTGTACGACTTTTTCTGTTCCTGAGGGAACTGCCTGATACGGCTGAGGTTAGCGTGTGCGCAGATGCAATCGTCGGGGATTCGCAGAGCCACCCACACGGCGCCCTTGCGGCCTTTGCCCTTGCCAATTATCTCCATAATCCACGCCTCGTTGGGGTCGCAGACGGTGATTGTCTCGCCACTGCTGTTGTATCCGTATTCGTCCACCAGTTCGGCCATGCAGCGTATAGCCTCGCGAGCCGTCGATGAGCGTTGCAGAGCCAATCGCATAAGGCTGAAATAGTCGAGCAAGCCCTCATCGTTGACAAGCTCCAGCCGTCCGTCGAAAGTGGTTTCCACTATGGTGACCTGCTTTTCGTTCATCAGCCCCACCACATTGTATGTATATTCCACCTGCTTCACAAATTGTCCTTCGTGCGACGGCCCCCAACCGTGGATAGCTATGAGTTCGTCCTTGTCGTGCCGTCCGGCAGGACTGTAAAACAGCGAACCCGAGAATCCGAATCCGTCGCAGTTGTAGGTACACATTACGCTACCGTCGGTGGATGCTTTCTTGCCGACAATGAGGTTTGTGCAGGCGAGGAGTGGCTCAACGAAGAGAGTGAAAAGTAGGAGAATGAGAAGTGTTCGTTTCATGAAAAAATGTTTGTGTATTAGGCGACAAAGATAATGTTTATAAATTCAATGGAAAAACATTCGCCCTAATTTTAAAATTTACAATGTCGTCTGGATTTGCAACCTTTAGCTCGTTGCCAAATGCAACAATCCAGACTATATGAATATAAGGATTTATAATCCGCCTATGATTATTCTTATGAAAGCATTACAAATGCTGATATTCAAAGCTTTCGGATTGCAAATCCGAAAGAACTAGGTTTCTAAAATACTAGTCTTCAGTCATATACATTGACATTCTTCCATCATCGTACAATTTTACTATGATATTGTTATATGTCCACATTAAAAACTTGAAATTGCTATTATTTTCTGCCACTTCTACTGGTGGAGTTCCTGTTAATGCAGTCAGAATCTGACTAACTTCGGCACATTTTTGTTCAAGAATCTGAGTAAATTCTTTGTTTTCATATATATACCCATAACTTCTATAATGGGGAATATTATTGTAAATCCTTGTTTTTCCCCACTCAAATCTGGCACTGATAACAATAGAGTCACTTTTTTGCAGCAAATAGGAAACCGTTAAAGCTTTTTTATTATCAACCACAGTATGATAGCCAATACTTATTTGAGAGTAGCGTTCCAAAAACTTCCCATCACATGTAGCATGTAACGCATTCTCAATACTATCTATTTGGGAAAAAGTTAGATTGTTAAGGTGATTCAATAAATATTTTAGTAATGGTTCAATGTTATCTGTACCTATGTGCGGCAAAGAATCTTGATTATGGATGATATGACAAATGTGAATTAGGGAATCTTTAATTTCAAGCACTCCATACGAATTTACATTTTCTTCAAATTGCTCAAAACACTGATTTCGTGCGAAATTTTTACCTCTATAATTATCATACACACGGAAAAATTCATATCGATGTCCAAAATTAAACTTTTCGCACATCTTTCCACCTTTAAGTTGCGCTATATAAGTTTTATTCTCTGTGTTCAACAAATAATAAATATTTCCATTTGACAAAAAAGCGTTTATACACAGCGTATCATATAATATTTCACTTTTCCACCAATTTTTATCCTCTATACCAAAAAAATGATAAAGTGTTGGAATCGGAGAAGTGTTTAGAGAATCCATTGAACTACCAAGTCTATATAAGTATTTATAATTTCTCCTAGCAACCGCCTTGTGTTTCTGACCAGGTTTACACAATTGAGCTTTTCCTTTCAACGATACCAATGTATCTATTTTACCACCACGAATAAAATAATATGTACTATCTTTTTTTATAATTCGCGATAACTTTTCTGCCATAATGTATTCGTTCCCACATATGGGTGATCTTTCTATAAACCAAGTATAATCACCCCATTCTCCCATCTCTTTAACAGCAACTCTGTATTGCTTATCTTCATATATTATATTCGAAACCATTTTTATAGGAACCCATTCCCATTCAGCCATGTCAAAATAATAGCTCCGTTTTTTTTCTGGCAAATATGGTTTTAAGAAAAGTTTATCGTTACGAACAAAAAGATCTCCGTGATCTCCATAACAAAAATCCGCTGGCAAATCCACCTCTTTTATATTATTACCGTCTTCGGATATAACGAGCAACCTGTTCTTTGGAGCACCGGCTGAATATATTAATAAATCTTCTTCAAAAATACAGAAATAGTATTCGTGATATTTTACAGCCCATTTCATTTTAAAACGGGAAACAGGACTTATAAAATCAGAAGCGTTAATCCGTATGGTATCTTCAACCAACTTAAACTGCTGTGCATTTGTTAAACAAGTTATTACGAGGAATAGTAAGAGCCATTTTAGACGATTCATAACTATCAAATTTTATTTATTGTTTGCAAATATACAAAAGGTTATTCACCCCTTATCGTTTCTCCACAATTATTTAATTTTTCTTGCTCAAAATTCTTTACCGCCCCATCCAAATCCAACAAATCGCAATCATAACATTAATTTCACCGCAATTACGCCAAACGCTTCAACAATTCGAGCAGCACCTGCCAGATGTCGTGAATGGTAGATAGTTCAACTCGCTCGCTAGTGGAATGTGGTTCCACGATTCGAGGTCCAATGCTGGCTATCTGGATGCCTGGATAATGCTGTACAAAGAAGCCTGCTTCCAATACAAAGTGCATGGCTACCATGCGAGGACGCCAACCCAACACATCCTGGAATGTGTTGCTTACCAATTGCAAGAATGACGACTGCTGGTCCTCCTGCCAGGCTGGAGCAGACATCACAACTTCGGAATTGGCACCAGCGGCAGCAAAGGTCTTTGCTATATCTTTGCTTAGCGCTACCATATCGTTGTCGATAAAGCTGCGCGTATGTGTCGAAACAAAAATGCGGTCCTTTTCTGCAACAATTCGTCCGATATTGTTTGAAGTTTCCACAGTGCCAGGCATAGCCTCGCTCATCTTCACCATGCCTTGCGGCAGTTGCTCAAGACTGCCTGCGAGGGCATTAATAACCGTTTTTGGAATGATTGTATCCTGTTTGTCGCATTCCTCGATTCCACATGTCATGCCAGGATCGCTGCTGCGGTATTCCCCGAATAAACGCTGATTGATAGTATTGATTCTTTTTCTCACTATTTCAGAGTACTCATCGGCAATGCAAATCACTATCTCACCATTCGAGGCAATTGAAGCATTAGCTTCACCAATTTCAATACTGGCAACATCAACCCACTCTTCCTTACAAATATCTTTCAGGATAGACTTTGCAGGAATCACTGCACTGCAACGGCCTTTGTTGATATCGACACCAGAATGGCCACCGAGTCCGCCCTCCATACGGATACGGTACCAACTACGCGCACCCTCTGGAGCCAACTGTCTACTAATTGGAATGCTATGGAACTGCAGGCAGGCTCCTGCGGCACCGGTCGTGATGGTGTCGTAGTCCTCCGAATCGAGGTTGATGACCTTACGGCCTTTCAGAAAATCCTTGCTCAGCTGCGAAGCACCCGACATTCCGTCTTCCTCGTTAGTCGTAGCGATGACCTCAAGGGCAGGATGTACAATGCTATCGTCCTCGAGTACGGCAAGAGCCATCGACAGACCAATACCATTGTCGGCACCCAACGATGTACCACGCGCTTTCATCCATCCGTTATCTTCGTAAGCTTCAATGGGATCGTTCAGCGGGTCGCCCATACCCACGCACACCATATCCATGTGGTTCAGCAACACGATGGTTTCGGCCTGTTCGTGACCAGGAGTGGCTGGCTTGCGTATCACGACACAATTTTCCTTGTCGCGTTCGTACTCCAGATGATTTCGTTCTGCAAACTTGCAGAGATAATCAGCCACCCGTTCTTCGTGATGCGATGGACGTGGTATCTGGTTCAGTTCATGAAAGATGCTGAAAACTCGTTCTGTCTTAATGCAAATGTCTGTCATATCCTATTATTTTTTGTTTTTGCGTTAAAATTAATTTTCATCTCCCCGTTATCGTTTCAGATTTCCAATCCGTTAATTTCGCTTGCTCATAATTCTTTACCGCCACTTCCTTGCTGGCATTTGCATAGCAATATTCGCACAAATGCGGACAGGTGTTGTATTCGCCGATGTCCTTGCTCACCATACATCCGCAGGCGGTCCGCTG
>JAEEGK010020314.1_pt1 | contig 14141 bp, 11 predicted proteins | sample 8958771 | NCBI WGS metagenome assembly JAEEGK01 (sample SAMN16246547, study PRJNA631951) | gut metagenome | biome: gut microbiome; feature: rumen; material: SC-attached | host: Bos | place: Iran: Karaj | collected 2018-10
TTCATAGTTTTCCATAACCACGTGTCCGCCAGGGTTAGAACAGAAAGTTATCACCGTGCTACCCACAGAGGTTTTATAAATAAACTTACCTTCATAAAGGTTGTTATTAATTTCTTCCATGACGATATTAGGGCATTCCACACGAACACCGATATCGACTTGTGTTTGAGACATAGGAATTTGATATTTCTCAAATAAGCCATTGAGCCATTTGCTACCTTCTCTACCAACACCTAAAACGACATATTTAGCTTCGATGACTTCGCCGTTTTCTAGTTGAACACCTTTAACTTCACCATCTTCTGTAATGATGTCGCTTACTGGAGTGGCAAACTTCATATCGATTCTTTCCTTTAACCAATTTGAAATCTTGGTGAGAATTTTGAAGTTCTCTTCAGTACCTAAATGTCTAACTTTACTACGTAAGAGTTTAAGACCCACACTCATAGCGCGGTGTTCAATGTCTCTCACTTCTGGAGTTTCAGGATTGGTGATAACTTTAGTGGCACCAAAGGAAAGATTAATATCATCAACATAGTTGATAATATCCATTAATTCTTCTGGCGACATATAATCGGTTAACCATCCACCGAATTCAGTGGTGATATTGAATTTTCCATCGGAATAAGCACCCGCTCCACCAAAACCACTGGTGATAGAGCAAGCGGGGTGACAACCTCTATACCCTTTTGCGTTAATTGGGCATTTATCTAATTTATGTTCTAATACTGGACATTTTCTCTCAGCGATATTTCTGCCTCTATCTAAGAGAAGGATTTTGAGATCGCTTCTTTTGATAGCGAGTTCGTATGCACACATATATCCACTTGGGCCGGCACCGACAATAACTACATCATATTTCATAACAGTGTCTCCTGACATCACTAGAAGATTATATCATTTTTTGGATATTAAGTATTTAAATACTTGTGTTATTTTTTGTCACTGATAAAAAGTAGTATATTTTAGAATCCATCGAACAAAACTAAAACGTCAAACATATTATTTATATGTTAAAATATTGCCGAAGATATACATAAAACCTAATGATGCCATAGTTTATATTAATGGTTTTTTAGGTTAAAAAATCATTTTACTTACACGGAAAAATTATTTGGTATATAGTTTATTTACTAAAAGTGGGTAATTCAATTCTTTGTTGAATTATTTATTGGTTTTGTATAACATAATTAAGCAACTTAAAAGAAAGGAACAGATAGCATGTTAAATTGGTACGATTGGGTATTTATGGGTGTCGGTATCGTCATCATCATCCTCTGCTTACTCCAAGGTGGTAAGTCAGAAGGTGCTTCCGGTGCGATTACTGGTGGTGGTCTTAACGTATTCGTTAAAACCAAAGAAAGAGGCGCTGAAAAAGTCGTTTCTATCCTCACAATGATTATGGCCATCGTCTTCTTCATCATCGCTATCGTTATTGAAATCACCCAAGCTAATGGTGCGGCAAGTACCGCTACTGAATCAGTGAAAGCAATCCTATAAAACTAGAAATCATCCTCCAATTTTTGCGAGGGTGATTTTTTTATACCAAGGAGTATTATTATGGCAATTAAAGTTACAAATGAAGAAAAATTAGTATTTCACATTAAATGTGAGTATTGCTTGTGTGAAATAGATTATGAACAAGAAGACTTAGATTTTAGACCTTGGTATCCTAAAGGTTTTATCTATTGTCCAAAATGTCACAAACCACTAAGACATAATCCAGAATTAAATATTAAAAAGTAAAACTTATATTTAATTGTGTTATTATAACTATAATAGGCAATTATTCTGGAAGGGGGATCCTTATGAATAAGAAGATTAGCATTATATTTTTAACTTTAGGTTTGGCTGCTCTTTTGATGCCAGCTTGCAGTAGTAAGAGTGATAAAACAACTTCTCAGCCAGGCTCATCAGATGTCGAGAGTGAAAGCGAAGAGGAACACAAGCATAAATATAGCAGTGACTGGACTTATGATCATGATTATCATTGGCATGCTGCGATATGTGGTCATGATGTAGTCAAAGACAAAGCTGAACATAATTTTAACGAAGAAGAAATAGAAGATGGTGGAGATTCCTATTCAAGATTTACATGTACAATATGTGGTTATTCATACAATGACAATGAAATGTACAAAGTAACTTGGTATAGGACGGAACCTGCAGAAGTAGAAAATGTAATCTATTCAAAAAGATACCCTAAAGGGGCAACGCCTTCTTATGACATCGACAACTATGGTACCCCCACAAAAGAATATGAAGATGTTTCCCACAGATATGAATTTACTCACTGGAGCCCCGCTATTTCGCCTGTTGAGGGCCCGCAAAATTACTTTGCCCAATATGATTTAGTGGAAAATAAATACCATGTAACATGGAAGAATTTTGATAACTCCACTTTATATGAACAAGATATTCAAGCTGGCCAAACTCCAGTTTATCCATATGCCGATCCTACACGTCCAGATGATGGATATGAAGCCTATTATTCATTTGAAGGATGGAGTCCAGAACCTGGTCCCATTACTCAAGATACGGTTTATACCGCTCAATTTTCTAGACACGTTATTACCGATGCTTTCTTATTTGGAGAAATTGAGGGCGGCGATGCCTACGAAATCCTTGGATATAATGAAACACCAAGTGGTTCAATCACTATTCCTGGAACATACCATGGTAAACCAGTTAAAGGTATCGCGGATGAAGCCTTTAAGAATTGTACTTTAATAACATCAGTTATTACTCCATCTTCATTGGAATACTTGGGTGATTATGTCTTTGAGGGATGTACTGGACTAGTTACTTTTGGTGGTGAAAAATTAGCCAACATCACTTCATTTGGCAAAGGTGTATTTAAGAACTGCTCATCCTTTGTCTATTATGATGAAAGCAGAGACATTGCTAACAAAATTTATGGTTTATCTGTTATTCCTGAAGAAATGTTCTATGGTTGTACTTCTTTAGGCAGTTTAACAGGTGAATTATTCATTCATGGTTCAACAATTGGAAAGCGCGCATTCTATGGCTGCACTAACATAGAATTTACTAGCATGAATACATCAGATATCGAAAGAATCGAAGAAGAGGCCTTCCGCGGCTGTACAAGTTTAGAATTCGTGGGAATTCCAGATATAAATTGTAATTATGTTGGACCAAGAGCTTTCTATGGTTGTACAGGTTTGGAACGCATTAGTTTCAATAGCAAAAAAGCCACAATTTGTGAAAGTGCATTTGAGAATTGCACGAAATTAGCTACCCTCTCCCAGTATAACAGTAATTCAATTCAATCAATTGGTAATAAAGCTTTTAGGAATACCAAACTATCAACAGTGAACTTTAAAACATCTGGAACAAATGCTTTAACAGCCATTGGTGATTACGCTTTTGAAAACTGTACCTCATTAACCACATTTAAGTTGCCAAAATCCATTCTTACTATTGGTTATGGTGCTCTTAAAGGAGATCCTGCATTAACAACTTTAGATATTCCATTTATTGGTCACTCCAAGACAGATGCTCCTAATCAATACCTTGGTTATATCTTTGGTGCAGAACCACAAAGCCGTGTTGCTTGGGATGGTATTGACAGTGCCGCTCTTACAGAAATCAATCTTTACAATAGTGGTATAACAACAATCCCTGCCAACGCGTTCTATGATATTGGCAATGCCAATACTAACATTATTTTCCCATCGTCTATGACCACAATTGAAGAATGGGGATTTAACTGGTTCAGAGGTAGCACTTTAAACTTAGCCGATGGTATCACAATGACAAATTGGCAAAGCATTTCACAATATTCTTTCGATGCAGACTATCTTGAAAACATTTCTCTCCCGTTTGTGGGAACTAGACCAAATACAGCCGCAGATAAAGATAAATCAAGTTATGATGCCGATCTTAGAGTTGTGAAACTCTTTGCCAATGCTGTAAGAATGGATTTAACAAAATTGACCTGTTATTCAACATACTATCCAACCTATGGATTTGATGATTGTTCAATTCGCACTTTAGTTATAGGATCTGAAACATTCCCTCAATATATTAGTGATCGTGCTTTTGCGGGTATAGATAATATAACAAGACTTGAATTCACTGGCACAACAAGCCAATTCAACAATATTTCTAAATCTTCAACCTGGAAGACCGGACTTCCATCATCTATTAAAAAGGTTTATTGTAAAAACGGAGAAGTTTCAATTTAAATTGAAATAATGATTATGAACAAGAAAAAAACTGCGACATTATTAATTGCTTTATGTGCAGTTTTTTCTTCGTGTTCAAGCGGCGGTAATAGTGGTACCTCTAGCGTTACCCCATATGTTCCTAAAACAAGACCCAGCATTCCTGAGAATTATCAAAGAACTACACCCACAGGTGGAGGTATTGAAGAACAATATTTAAAGAATGGTGATTATGAAGTTGATGTAGTTACTTATCAAGCCGCTTCACCAATGAATAAATATATTTATTATTTTCCTAAAGAATTAAAAGAGAGCAATAAGACATATCCAGTAATTCTATATTCCACAGGAACTGGTGTTAAAGGCAGTACTTGTTACCCATTATTTAAACATTGGGCCAGTTATGGATTTATTGTGGGTGCGAACGAAGATAAAAATACTTGGGCGGGTACATCTAGCGACAGAACTTTATCTTTCTTATTAAGAATGAATGAGAACAATGAATCATTTTTCTACCAAAAGGTAGATACCGATAATATCGGTGTTACCGGTCACTCTCAAGGTGGAACCTCAGTCTTTAATGTCCTCACTAATGTGAGTAATAGTCAGATGATTAAAACTGGTGTGGCTTTATCACCCGCGCATGAAGCACTATGCGAACAATTAGGATGGCCTTATGATTTAACTAAAATCACTCAACCGATATTGATGGTCGCGGGCACAAAAGGATCATTTGAAATTGAAACTGTTAGTCCAATTGATGCTTTGAATACTATGTATGACAAAATCACTTCCCCTAAATGTTTGGCTAGAAAAACTGGATATGAACACGGTCATACTAGTTATATCGCTGATGGATATACAACCGCGTGGTTTATGTGGCAATTACAAGATGATACGAATGCCGCGAAAGCTTTCCTAGGAGATAGCCCAGAAATCGCGAATAACAGCCTATATCAAGACCAAAGAATAAATATTGATTAATTTATTAAAAACAAACAAAAAGAGCGGAATTCCGCTCTATTTTATTATGTTTGTTCTATTGTTCTTTCTTTTTCTTTTGTCCAATAATCGCAAAGGCGATGAATAATACGCCTGCGGCCACTAAGAGAACACCCAATAAGATATATGCGGCAGTGGCTAATTCTGTAGCTAACTTATTAGCGAAGCATAATCCTAAGATACCCAAGGTAATACCGACGATACCCACAATTAACATTAAGGCAATTAAACCTTTTCTCTCTTTATAAACAATAAGAGAGATACCTTTAACTAATGCTGCAACACCAAAGACTAATGTCGCTAATGAAATGATGTAGACGATTAAGTTTGTGGATAATGATTCGTGTAAACCGAAACGCCCCACTAATAAAACGACACCAGAAGTGATAGAGATACTAGCGAATAATAGGGCTAGTGTAAATCCCTTATGGGATTCATAAAGCAGACAGACTATCAAGAGAATTAAACCGATGATTAATAAACTGACTGCTACGACGATGTTGATAATATCTTGTAATCTTCCTAATGCTAAGCAGGCCAAGACAATAATCAAGACGCCGAGAGCGATGATGAGTGCACCGATGACATATTTAAGCCATTTGTATTTTTCAAATAGAGAATTCATAACATTTTCCTCGGGGTTATTATAAAATAATTTCCATAAAGATAAAAAGGAGCATTTTTATGAATCAACAACTATTAAAAGATTATGCGAGGCTCATTGCTGCGATTGGCGCGAAAGTTCAAAAGGGTGATGAAGTTTGGATTAATGCTGAATTGGATCAGCCTAATTTTGTTTATATGGTAGTGGAAGAGTGTTACAAACTCGGCGCCAAAGGCGTTGATGTGAGATTTACTCATGATCCGTTATCAGTACTTCATTATAAATATATGACACTTGGTGAATTATCTAAGGTTCCTTCTTTTGCAATAGCCCGTCTAAAATACATGGCCAAAAAGTTGCCCACGATGATTTATTTAATCTCTGAAGATCCCGATGGATTAAAGGGTATAGATCAAGCAAAAATGGCAAAAAGTATGGCAAAACGCTATCCAAAGATTAAAAAATACCGCGATATCGCTGATGGAAAATATAAATGGTGTATCGCTGGTGTCCCTGGCAAAGCCTGGGCTAAAAAGGTCTTCCCAAACGAAAGTGATGAAGTCGCAATTGAGAAATTATGGGATGCAATTCTTATGACCTCCAGAGTGGATGGTAATGACCCAGTGGAAAACTGGAATCAACATAATGCCTTCTTAATTGGTCAGAGAAACAAACTCAATAAGTTAGATTTAAGAAAACTTATTTATAAATCCTCTAACGGCACTGACTTTGAAGTGGAATTAATTCCTCATATCAACTGGGGCGCAGGCGTGGAAGAAGCACCCAACAAAGGTGAGTTCAATCCCAACATCCCAACTGAAGAAGTATTTACTTCTCCTTTAAGAGGTCATTGTGAAGGTACACTTGTCGCTTCCAAACCATTAAGCTATCAAGGCCAATTAATCGAAGATTTCTCCATCACCTTCAAAGAAGGTAAGGTTTCTTCTGTTAAAGCTAAAAAGAATCAGAAATTATTAGAGAAGATGGTTTCTATGGATGAAGGCGCCTCCATGCTAGGTGAAGTGGCACTTGTGCCATATACTTCTCCAATTAATTTAAGTGGCATCCTCTTCTTCAATACTTTGTATGATGAAAATGCTTGTTGCCATGTCGCCTTAGGTCACGGCTTTAAAGAATTATTAGATGTCAATCTCTCTAGCGAAGAAGCCAAAGAAAAAGGAATCAATGATTCCATGATTCATGTCGACTTTATGGTGGGCACTAAAGACTTGAATATTGTCGGTGTTGACGCAAAAGGCAATAAACACCAAATCTTTAAAGATGGAGAATGGGCTATTTAAGTCCCACTAAATCTTTAAGAAGGATTTTAATACCATTATTTAAATAAATCTTACATTCAAAAGCATCGATCTTCTTGATCGTGCTTTTTTCTTTAAGAATTCTACCTTTTTTATAATAATAAAACTCTAATTCTTCGCCGTTATAATTAACTAACTTATCGTTAATCTCTTCGGCAACTTCATTACTTATCGTTGGTCTTTCCACTAATTCTTCGGAGGCACTTAAATTATCTAATACTTCCCATTGTTCATTTAATGATTTATAGGGAGACCATTTTTTCATTCCACGGTCACTCATTTACGATGTCCTCCTATCTGATTGTGTCTTTCTATCGCGGTGCTATCTTCAGTTAAAGCACTCGCTCTTAATAATATATTCTTCCCATATTTATCTTTTAACTTATCCATGGTTTTAAATAAGTCACGATTAGTGATTTGTTTCTTTTCATCTTCGAAGAGGCTTATCTGTTGTACACCAGCGACAGATAACTTACCAAAGGTAATACCAATTCTTCTAATCGGATAATCTTGGATATGACTATGATATATTTCCATTAGTCCCTGAAAAAGGACTTCGGTATCATCCGTGGGTTGAAGCAACGATAATTGTCTGGCAAAGCCGCCCATAACTTCTTTGGAATAACCAATATATAGGCCAACCTGTCCTGCGAGTTTCTGCTCGTTTCTCATTCTATGAGATAAGTCGTCGCACATTTCTCTAATTATCGTAATAGCGTTTTTCTTATTAAAGTCTTTAAAAAGAACCTGGGCTAATGAAAGACTATTGGTTTTTGGAATATAGACTTCATGGATATCAGATTCATCTTTACCATTCGCGTGTTCCACAAGTTGATCACCAATAATACCAAAGTGTTCGTGGATATAATCTTTGTTGGCATTAGCTAAATCACCCATTGTAAAAATGCCTAAAGCGTTCAATTTTAGTGCAGTTCTCTCCCCAATTCCCCATATTTTAGTTAATGGAGTGATGGGCCAGAGTTTAGTTTCCACATCATTTTCCGTTAATGTGGCGATGCCATTTTTCTCGTGTTTAGCGTAGATATCTAAGGCCACTTTGGCTAAGAAGAAATTATCTCCTATTCCACCTGTAGCCTGTAATCCAGTTCTTTCTTTAATTGTGTTAATAATTAACTGAACCAGTTGAAGTGGTGTTTGATGATAATAATCTAGATAAGAAGATAAATCGATAAAGGCTTCATCGATAGAATAGACATGGATATCATCCTTAGCCACGAAGTCCATCATAATCTTGACGACCTCTGCGCTTTTTTCAATATATCTTTCCATCCTTGGAACAGCGTAAATATAGTTATACCCTTTGGGTAAATCTTTGATTCTTAATCTGGAAGGAACGCCTCTAGCTTTAAGATATGGAGAAACGCTTAAAACAATCGTGTTCTTCCCTCTATCTTTGTCTGCGACAACAAGAGGTGTAGTCCACGCATCAAGGCCTCTATCCACACATTCCACGAAGGAATAAAAAGCCTTTAAGTCAATGACCGCAATTACCTTTTTCATAAGTGGGAATTATATTATAAGGATATAAAAAAATAATTATAAGTATTGACAGAGAATATTTTTTATCAATTTCTAATTGATTGTGATTGCTTTTGAAATACTAACTTGTCGTCTGTTATAACCAACAACCAGGTTAGCGGTCACATCTACTGTTCCTGCGGATAATAAATTTATATAAAATGGACTGCCATTCACTAGATTTGGATCGGTAAGTGGTACTTGACTGGCAAGAGTGTCATCACTAAAAGTCATTGTGCAACTATGTAATTTTCCTACCCACGATACTTTTAACCAAAAAACCTCACCGACAGCAGGAACCCAAGTCGGATTATTATAAATTCCTAATTCACAGGAAGAACCACTGATTCTTAAATTATCAATCACACAACTACCAGCGTTGAGTTTAACACCATCGATTTCTTTGTTTTCGATATTTTTAACAGGAATATCTTGTTTTTCACCATAGCCAGAGATAGTGGATGCACAGGCGGCAACAGGAACTTCAATGTGGTACCAATCATCTTGTATATTTGTGCATTTATAAGCGCTATGCTTACTAGAATCAACGCTTGAGCCAAATCCCGAACTGCCTTTTGCTAATTGAATTGTTTTGCCGTAATTAATATTTGATGTTTTCATATCAAATTCGACTTTTGCATTTTGAATATCACCAAATTTATATGTTCTCCCAAATCCAATAAAGAAACTTGTTGTTCCGGTAGAAGTTTTTGTAAATCTAACCGCTGTTGTGCTATCTCCAATAGGAGATAAATCGGTTGTTTCTTCTTCATAAGTTAAATTATCAGTTGTAGAAACTACATTACTAGCTAAAGCGCCATCGACATCATCGGTGGAGCTAATGCCAGAACAACCATAATTAATAACAACTGAATTGATATTAATTGAGGTATTATTATCACTCCAATTATAGAAACGAATATATCTCCAACTATTTAAAAGAGCTTTTTCTACTCCACTTGTTAAAATTGCTTCTTCACCCCAAGTGATTCCGTCCGCAGATGTTAATAACCAAAGTTCGTTATTTGAAGTAAATGTTGCTATCACACTTGTAATACCGGTATATCCCCAATTAGTTGTGGAAGAAACACCAAAATATCCTTGATGCCCAATACTAACATGACCATTAGCGTAATCATCAGCGTTTGAATATTCCCAAGTAACACCTTTTTCATCTTCCATGGTGCCAGAATGGTTGTTAAGCAAAGGTGCGTTATCGTGTGTTAAAGACATTTGAAGTGGTGATGCTTTTAAAGGTTTAATTAAATCATCGGAAGCAACACAAACCATTCCTACCGCTAAGGAAGGAATGACAACTACTCCAAATATTAATCCAATTTTCTTTGTTGATAAGACCATAGTGTTGTTTTTAAGAGTACACGTTTTGTAATTATATTATTTTTTGCTAATCAAAAAAATATTTTTCAAATAATTTCGCTATAATTAATTATATGACGAAATATAGAGTGACAGATTTTGGTGTAAAGCCCAATATTGATGAACTTCAAACAGAAGTTTTTCAAAAAGTTTTTGATATGTGTAAAAGCGGTGGCGGTATCATCATCGTTCCTAAGGGTAAATACTTAGTCGCCGCATTAAGGATGTGGTCTAACACTACTTTATATTTAGAAGATGGTGCGGAGATATTTGGCAGCGATAACTGTGATGATTATGAAGTCTTTCCAATTCCTAAAGGAATGGAAATGCGTTCTGATATGGAATTAATTACCCAATACTATGGAAGACCTTGGGACACCTATAGAAGAGCGATTATCACCGCCTATCAAGAAAAGAATATATCTATCATTGGAGAAAAAGATTCATTCTTTGATGGCCAGAATTGTTATGACCCGAATGGTGAAGAAGGATATAGAGGACCTCACATTATCTTCTTAAGTTGCTGTGAGAATGTTTTATTACAAGGTTATACCGCTAGACATAGTGGCAACTTCCTACACGAAGCTAATAACTGTAGAAATCTCACTATGAAAAACGTTACCTGTTTAGGTGGATCTGATGGAATTCATCTACATTGTAGTAAAGACACAGTTATTGAAGATTGCACATTCATCACTGGTGATGACTGCATCGCGGGTATTAATATTGAAAACCTCTTAGTGAATAATTGCACTCTTAATACTTCATGCAATTTATTCCGTATGGGTGGAATTAATATCAATGTGAAAAATACAACATCCAAAGGTCCTGGATACTATCCACATAGAATGACAGTGGTGAAAGGCAAAAATAACGAATTACCAAGAGAGCAAGGTAGACATAATACATTAGCTCTAGTGGATTATTTTGCGAGCACAAATTATCCATTTAAAGCATCAGATATTCATTTTGAAAATTGTGTATTTGATGATTTTGAAAGAGTGTTATATTATCCCGCGGATCAAGATTCCCTCCATAGTGGAACACATCTCGGTTTATTCACATTTAAAAACGTGGTATTCAATAAAGTTAAATTTCCGGCTTATATTATTGAATCTAAAGAAGAACCACTTACAGTTATTTTAGATAATGTAAAAGTAAGTTTTGATGAATCATCTTCATTCACCGAACTATTTGTTTTAGACAAAGATTCAAATACAACCATCATTGAAAAATAATATAAAAACAATGAAAAACCGCCACAAAACGGCGGTATTTTTTTATTAAGCAGTTACAGTTAATGTATTTTGTATTGTTAATGTTTGTCTATTGTAACCAACTATTAATGTTGCGGTTACAACAACTGTACCAGCAGATAATCCTCTTAAATAGAATTGGCTACGACCTTCTGGTAAATCTTCGTGTCTAATAATATCAGGAGTATCAAATGTGAAGGTTGCGCTATGCAATATTCCTACCCAAGAAACTTTCATCCAATAAACATTTCCGACTTTTATGGAGGTGCCTTTATTGAATAATCCGAGGCTTGATGGTGTTGAACCAATCCTTAGATTATCGATAACACAATTCCCGTTATTTATTTTTACAGAATCAAAAGTTGCACTTTCCTCGATAGGGACATCCTTCATTCCTCTGTCTGCCAAATCTGGAGTTGGTGCTAAAGCAACTATTGGAACTTCAATGTGCCACCAGTTGGAGTTTATGTTAGTAACTTTATAAGCTGTTTTATTACCAGCGAATCCTTGTGTTGTTCCAACAACTTTGTTGGTGCTTGAATCCATTAGGGAGACATTTGGTTTTGTGTTGTTTGTGTGATAGTAATCAAATTCAACTTTTGCTCTTTTCACATCACCAAGCGTATAAGTTTTATTTAAACCAATTACCGAATAACTATCGGTATTTTCAATTTTGGTAAATGCAATAGCGTTAGTGCTATTACCTAATGGTGAAACATTTTCAGTTTCGTTTTCAGCATTAAGATTTAAGGAAGATTTAATGTTATCCACTCTACAGCCATCAACATCATCACTAGCGCTTATACCTGTACAACCATAACCTACGGTTATTGAACTAATATCTATCGAAGCATTGCTATCGGAATAATTATAGAATCTGATATATCTCCAATTATTTGCTCTTTGCGTAGACGTACCGCTTGTTAAGATTTCTTGCTCGTTCCAATTAACACCATCAATGGATGTTAATAGCCAAAGTTCATTATCTTGACCAGAGAATGTTGCGGCAACGCTTTCGATCCCCGTATATCCATAGATAGTGGAACTAGAAACACCAAAATATCCATCATGATTTAATGAGACATGACCATTAGAGTTATTAAAAGCATCATGATATTCCCAAGTAACATTCTTCTCATCTGTCATCGTGCCTTCACCATTAGATAATGAAGGAGAATTATTCGCATCAAGAGTGCAATTATATGTTGAAGCACGTGTACTTCTAATTATGTCTTGAGAAGCATAAAAAACCGCTCCTAATGCAGTTGCGGGTAGGAGTGTGGCACACATTATTGAGACAAGTTTCTTTTTAAGTAATAATTTCATAACAAGCGTTTGGTATTATAAACCAACCATTTTTGTCAAACAAAAACATTTTTATTTGATTTAATGTTTTAGGATATATTTATAGTTTTATCAAAGCCATAATAATATTTGAAAAAAAGAGTAAATACATATAATATATTTATTCGCATGGGTCTGTAGCTCACCTGGGAGAGCGCATCGTTCGCAACGATGAGGTAGAGAGTTCGAGCCTCTTCAGATCCACCAATAATGTGAAACTACCCCCATTTATTGGACCATCCGGTACAATGATGAATGGGGGTTTTCTTTTTGTTATAAATTGTTTGTAAGCAGTCCTGTATTCAAAGTTCATTGTTTAGATATACAAAAGTCAGTTTGACTTTTTGAATTATTTAATCTAATGTTAGTTTGATGAAAGTATTATTTGTTATTAACGGTTATTATACAAAAGGTAATGGTTTAAGCGGTTCGGCAAGAAGAACTGTTAAAAAACTTAAGGAAGCGGGAATAGATGTTAAGGTCTTATCTGTTAGGAATAGTGATCCTAATGGACCACAACCTGATTTTGTTTTAAGTGATTTTCATATCCCTCTTTTTGATACCTTAGTTAAGAAGCAAGGATATGAGTTTTCTAAAACTGATAAATCTGTCATTAGAGAAGCCGTTTCTTGGGCGGATGTTGTGCATTTAGAAGAGCCATTCTTTCTTCAGTATGAAACATGTAAAATTGCTAAAGAACTCAACAAACCATTAACAGGAACATATCATTTACATCCAGAAAACTTATTTGCCTCTGTTGGATTAGATAGAGTTCATTTCTTTAATAAAAGAACAATGATTATTTGGAGAGACTATGTCTTTAATAATTGTAAGATTCTTCAATGCCCAACAGAAAACGTAAAAGGTAGATTATTAAGATACAGATTTAAACCAGAACTCAGAGTCATCTCTAACGGTTTAGTAATGGAAGATCTTTTAACTAAAACTGATGAAGATATAAAAGATACCGATATTAATGATGCGAAATATCGCATTATTACCATTGGCAGATTCTCTGCGGAGAAAGACTTAACTACTTTGTTAAAGGCAATGAAATACTGTCGACATAGCCAAGACATCAGACTTATCTTTGCGGGTCGTGGACCAAAGAAAAACAAATTAGAGAGAATGGCGAATAGATTAGTGAAGAGAGGAATATTAAAATATCCTCCAATATTTGGATTCTATACTTTAAAAGAATTACAAAAACTATCTTGTTCTGTCGATTTGTATATACACTGCGCGTATATCGAAGTGGAAGGTTTATCTTGCATGGAAGCTATCCAAGTGGGCATTGTTCCAATCATTGCAAAAGGAAGGTATACCGCGACAAGTCAATTTGCCTTAACTGATATGAGTACATATCTATCAAAAGATCCAAAAGATTTAGCGGATAAAATTGACTATTGGCTAGATCATGATGAATTAAGAAAAGAAGAAGCGAAGAAATATATTGGTTTAGGGAATAAATACAATATCGATTATTCAATTCAACAAACAATTAAAATGTTTG
>JAEEGK010020315.1_pt1 | contig 14140 bp, 12 predicted proteins | sample 8958771 | NCBI WGS metagenome assembly JAEEGK01 (sample SAMN16246547, study PRJNA631951) | gut metagenome | biome: gut microbiome; feature: rumen; material: SC-attached | host: Bos | place: Iran: Karaj | collected 2018-10
AAGCCGGTTCTGCTGCGTGAGACGCTGGATTTGTTGTCTCCTGTTGGCGAGCCTTTTGAGAAAACAGCGTTTATGGTTGATTCTACTCTGGGAGAAGGAGGGCACTCCGAGGCGTTTTTAAGTAGGTTTGAAAATTTGCGTATAATCGGATTGGACGCAGATCCGAAAATTCAGGCACGGGCCAAAGAAAGGCTTATGCCTTTTGGAAACCGGATGAGTTTTCATCAGGGCTGGTTCAACGATTTTTATGCAAATTATCCAGATACGTTGCCGAAGCCCGATATTATATTGTTCGATCTTGGAATCTCGGTGTTCCATTACGAACGGTCGGGCAGAGGTTTTTCGTTCCGATACGACGAGCCGCTTGATATGAGGCTTAATCCTGATGCGGGCGAGTCGGTTGAGGTTTTGGTAAATACGCGAAGTGAAAAAGACTTGGCGGACATTATATATATGTACGGCGAGGAACGGTACAGCAGAAGGATAGCGGCGGCAATCTGCGAGTCAAGGAAAATGTCTCGCATCGTTTCATCAAAGGTGCTAGCCGATATTATCTACAGGGCTGTTCCTGCTCCGTACAGACACGGGGCTATTCATCCCGCCACAAAGAGTTTTCAGGCTTTCAGGATAGCTGTCAACCATGAGCTTGACAATATTCCGCCTGCGCTCAATGCGGCGTTTTCTGACCTTAAGGTAGGCGGAAAAATGGGCGTAATTACGTTCCATTCGCTAGAGGACAGAATTGTGAAGAATATATTCCGTGATTATGCGAAGGCGTGCATTTGTCCGCCGGAGCAGGCGATATGCACTTGTGGCGGGAAGCCGAGGGCTGAGCTTATTACTCGGAAGCCTGTCTGTCCTGGTGAGGACGAGGTTGCCGAGAATTCTCCGTCAAGGAGCGCGAAACTTCGCGTTATCCGCAAACTGCGTGATGCTTAAATTGGAGGTGTGATATGAAAAAAGTGAACGGTACAAAAAGAAACATTTTTCTGTGTGTGCTTGCGTTTGTCGTGCCTCTTTTGCTTGTGGCCGGACTTTTTCAGATTCACCGGTTCCGGACGCTGAAAACAGAGGTCGATGACCTTGATAACCGCCAGTATTCAATAATTGACGGAAACCGCAGGCTTGTCGGCGAAATCAGTTTGCTCGCCGGTTCTGACCGGATTGAGGAGACTGCCGTTGAAGAGTATGGAATGCAAAAAGCTGAGAGCGAAGATATAGTGAGAGTTATAGTAGGATCAAAATGAGTGTGGGGAGTGTTGATTCCCTTTTGAGCGAGGATGATGTCATCCCAGCCGTAAAAGGGAACCGTATTGGAAAGAAAGAATTTTTCTTCTCGTCTGTTGCTACTGACAGCAGAAATGTAAAAGACGGAAGTCTTTTCGTTCCTCTTGTCGGGGAGACTCAGGACGGGCATATCTATATACGCAGCGCGGTAGAGAAAGGTGCTTCGGTCGTCTTTGCCGTAAAGGATAATTGGGAAAAGCTTCCGGCAGAAGACAAAGACTATGCCGAAAAGAACGCCAGTATTGTCTTTGTGAAGAATACGCTTTATGCGCTGCAGGATGCGGCTGCGGCATATGTAAGAAAATTCCCGAACCTTATAAAGATTGGAATAACAGGATCGAACGGCAAGACGACCACTAAAGAGATTGCGGTCGCCGTTCTGTCTCAAAAATATAATGTTGTCGCTACGGAAGGAAACTTCAATTCAGAGACAGGACTTCCGCTTTCTGTTTTCAATATCAGAAAAGAGCATGAAGCCGGTATATTCGAGATGGGAATGAACCGCAGGAACGAAATTGGCGAGCTTGCGTCTGTCCTTTGTCCTTCATTTGGAATAATCACAAATATCGGGACTGCCCACATCGGAATTCTCGGCTCAAAAGACAATATAGCTGAGGAAAAAAAGAAAATTTTTTCGCAGTTTAAGGATGACTCTTGCGTGGGATTCGTTCCTGCTGCTGACGAGTATGCGTCTTTCCTGGCTGATGTGCCCGCCGGTACGGTGCGGCGTTTCGGCATTGCGGAGCAGAAGAACGTAACTGACGTTTGTTTTGACGGCATAGATGGAACTTCGTTCAATTATTGCGGGGTGCCTGTAAAATTCCCGCTCCCGGGCGAGTATAACTTTTCGAACATGCTCGCCGTGGTTGCGCTTGCGGAAACTCTTTCCGTACCGGCGGACGATATACGCAAAGGCGTTGAGAGCGTGAAGCCGCTTTTTGGCAGAAGCCGCGTGCTTCGCGGTCGATTCACAATTGTGCAGGACTGCTACAACGCCAACGCTGAGTCGATGGCGGAGTCGATTAAGTTTTACGGCGAAAGCGGGAAACAGGCTGCCGGCAATCAAGCTGAGGGCACACGAACCGCCGCGGGGGGTGCTTCTTGTGCCGCCTCTGGTGCCGTGTGCAAAAAGATTTTCGTGCTTGGCGACATGCTTGAGCTCGGCGCGGCTTCTGCGGAAATACACCGGAAGACAGGCGAGCTTGCCGCTTCTGAAAAGCCGTATGCTGTTTTCTTTGTCGGATCAGAGATGGTTCATGCTTACGAAGCCGCTATCTCATATTGCAAGGCTCACGGAACAGACACAAAAGTTTATTCCGAGCCGGATGCTGGCGATGAGGCAGTTAAGAAAGTCACCGAAAAAGTTTTGGAGCTTGTTTCTGACGGTGACCTTGTGCTTGTCAAAGGTTCAAGAGGATTAAGACTGGAGCGCGTCGCTTCTGTTCTGTGTGAAAAGGCAGGTGTCGCCGTATGAGTGTAGGTATGTTTGCAGAACGCCCGATTGCACAGAAAAAAAACGATATGGGACTTATTGTCTCGATTATCCTCTTGCTTGGTTTCGGTCTTATAACGCTTTATATAAGTTCTGCAAGCTACGCGATTCGCTCGCGGCAGGATGAGTTCTATTTCCTTTACCGGCAGTTAGGCTACGTTGGGGTAGGGCTCGTTCTTATGATTACGGCATCGTGCCTGAATATGGATATTATCAGGAAGCTTCTTCCTATTTTTGTAGTTATAAGCTTCTTGCTCTGCTTTTTGCCGTTCATCCCTGGTTTGGGCGTTGAGCGTAACGGAGCCAGACGATGGTTCAAAGTTCCGTTCGGAGGCACTTTCCAGCCTTCGGAGCTGGCAAAGCTTGCAGTAGTTCTTTTTTTGGCGAATCTTTTCGATAAGAAAAGTGATAGGCTAGATAATCCGGCTGTTTCGGTTTATCCTGCGGCGTTCGGGCTTTTTGCGTTCGTATTGGTTGTTTTCCTTCAGGACGACTTTTCGACTGCGTTTTTTATATTGTTTATTGGCTTCATCCTGTTCTTTGTGAGCGGTGTTTATATGCGGTGGTTCATCGCGTTCTGCATATTCGCGGTGCCTGTTGCGCTTCTTTTTGTGTTCAGCGAGGAATACCGCGTGAACAGACTTATTGCGTTCCTGCTGCCGGATTACGATATCCACGGTATGAACTTCCAGCTCGCCGCTTCTAGAAGAGCCATCACTGCCGGAGGGTTCTGGGGCGTTGGTTTCGGAACAGGGTTGCGCTACGTGAAAAACATACCTGAGGTTCAGGCAGACTTTGTTTTTGCCGGATGGTGTGAGTCGATGGGATTTTTTGGCGTTCTTCTTTATTTCGCCATCCTGTTTTACTTTGGGTACCGCGTCGTTCATATCGTCAAGCGTGCAAGAAATCGGTTTGAGGCGCTTGTCGCCGCCGGTTGTGGTTCGTCGCTTTTCTTGCAGTCGCTTTTGAGCTGCGGTGTAGTAAGCGGAGCATTGCCTTCTACGGGAATTACCCTTCCGTTTTTTTCGTCAGGTGGTTCTGCTGTTATGGTTATGATGTTGGCCTGTGGGCTTTTAATAAATGTGTCTAGAAAAGAATTTGAGTTAGTTCCGGAGAATTATTATGAGTGACGGCTTCGTTTACACAGAGTATGGACGATATTTCGAACAGGAAGAAGAAAAAAGAAAGGCTGCTGACAAAAAGTTCAAGATTTTAAAAATTCTTGTGCTCATTTTGTCCGTTGTTCTTATACTCAACGTTGTTCTTTATGCTGTGGTGTTCCCGTGTTTCTCTCCGGCGCACGTCGTTATCACCGGGCTTGAGAATATATCCGAGAATGATGTTCTTAAAAAGAGCGGCATGGATCTTTCTGTCACATGGGCTAGTTTCGATAAAAAAGAATTCGCGTCAAGGCTTGCGTCAAATCCAATGCTCGATGCAGAAAGCATCAAGATTGAGAAGAAATTCCCTGATCAGATTCTTGTTCATGTGAACGAGCGCGTACCTGTCGCACTTTCGATGATTAATGTAGATGGCAGGACAAAAACTGTCCAAATCGATAAAAATGGTGTGGTGTTCACCGGCGCAAGGGCAAATATAGGTCAGATTCCTTTGATTACAGGTTTGGAGCTTGAGAAAGTGTCCGAAGGTTTCCATATTGCGCCTAGGTACAAGGCATTGCTCGACAGGGTTTCCGCTATAAATGAAATCGAACCGCTTTGTCTTGCCGCGGTTTCCGAAATCCACGCGCGTTCTCTTGCGTCTGGTAACTACGAGCTTGTTTTGTATCCAATCAATTCTAGCTTACATATTCTTGCTGACCGTTCTTTTTCTGATGACTGTTTGAGGAAACTTTTGGTTGTTATAGATATTATGGATACATTTGATCCTGATGTTTATGAAATAGATATGAGGTATGGCACAATATCGTATAAGAAGAGAGTAGCTAAAGTTGAAAATGAGGAGGGAATTCATGAGTGATGTGATAGTTGGTCTTGATATCGGAACTTCTGTTATAAGAGCTGTCATCGGTGAAGTAGATGAAAACGGAACTCTCCAAATTATCGGTGTTGGATCGGCGCCGTCAACGGGATTGCGCAACGGCGTTATTGTTAATATTCAGGCGACGATGAACACAATCACTACCGCGATAGACAGCGCGGAGTTTATGTCGGGTCGTGAAGTTTCAGCGGTCATAACAGGAATCGGCGGCTCTCAGGTTGATGGCATAAATGCCAACGGTTCCGTTGCGGTAGCCGGCGGCGGACGCGGTCCTAAGGAAATCTCTAAGGAAGACGTTGATCGCGCAATAGAGGCGGCGAGCGCGATTCAGTGGCCGCTGGACAGAAAAGTCCTTCACATAATACCGCAAAGTTATATCGTTAACGAGATTACAGGAATAAAGCAGCCTATAGACATGCTCGGCGTAAAGCTGGGTGTCGATGTCCATATAGTCACAGTTGCGTTCACGTCGATGCAGAACCTTCTTAGGTGCGTCGGCAGGGCAGGGTACGAAGTCGACGGCGTGATGCTTAAAACGCTCGCCGCTGCGCAGGCAATAACGACGGCAGAAGAAAGGGACCTTGGCTCGATTGTGATTGATCTTGGCGGCGGCTCCACGGACGCTCTTGTTATTTTGGAAGGCGCTCCTATTTGTACGACTTCTATTCCGCTTTGCGGTTACCACATAACGAACGATATCTCGGTAATGTGCTCGATTTCTTATGATATTGCCGAGCGGATCAAGAAAACTTCCGGCTGCTGCTGGGAGCCGCTGCTTGAGAGCGGCGAAAAAGTCACAATACCGGGAATTGGCGGAAGGGCTCCTCAAGAAGTCCCGAGAATCGAGATTTGCAGGATAATCCAGCCGCGGGTTGAGGAAATCTTTTTGATGCTTCGCCAGAAGATAGCGAGCATGGTAAAAGACAAGCCGCTTTCGGGCAATGTCATTCTTACGGGTGGCGGCGCGTTGCTTCCTGGCATAATCGACGTAGCCAGCAAGGTTTTCGGCACGAGCTCTGTAAGAATAGGTATGCCGGGCAACTTCGGCGGCCTTCAGGAGGAATACAGACGACCGGAGTTCTCAACGGCTGTTGGCCTGATTGTGAGCAATCTGGACAAGAAACATGACGTTGACTCTCAAAAATCTGAGAAAGAAAGCGGAAAGAAAAAGAACATTTTCTCCGCAATCGGAGGCTGGTTCAAAGAGTTCTTCTGATTGTAAATGGGATTTCAGCAGCTTTTGTTATCCGGAAAATTATTTCTGGGTAGCTTAAGAAGCTAGACTACTTTTCATTTTTTTTCGTATGAGCTAACATATATATAAATGGGTGGAGGATATATATGGATTTTACATTAGTTGGCGAAAAAACTGCTAACCCAACCGTGATTAAAGTCATCGGTGCGGGCGGTGGCGGTTCAAATGCTGTTAACCGCATGATTGCGGCGGGTGTTGGCGGCGTTGAATTTATCGTTGTCAATACTGATCTTCAAGCTTTGCATAGTTCCAACGCGCCAGTTAAGCTGGGAATCGGTTCAAAACTTACAGGCGGTCTTGGAGCGGGCGGTAGGCCGGAAGTCGGCGAAAAAGCCGCTGAAGAGGACAAAGAGACGCTTGCTAACGTGCTCAAGGGCGCGGATATGGTTTTCATCACTGCAGGAATGGGCGGTGGTACTGGTACGGGCGCTGCTCCTGTTATCGCGAAAATTGCGAAGGAACAGGGCTCTCTTACTGTAGGCGTTGTTACAAAGCCATTCAATTTCGAAGGAAAAATCAAGATGCAGCTTGCCGAGGAGGGAATTGCAAAACTCCGCGAGCAGGTTGACACTCTTATCATAATACCTAATCAGCATCTTCTTAAGATTGTAGACAAGAAAACCCCGATAAAGAAAGCATTCATCATGGCGGATGATATTCTGCGCCAGGGTGTTCAGGGAATTTCCGATGTCATCACGACATCAGGCGAGGTTAACTGTGACTTTGCCGATGTTCGCTCATGCATGGAAGGAAAAGGCGATGCTATCCTTGGAATAGGCGAAGGCCGTGGCGAGAACCGTGCGGTCGATGCTGCATCTCATGCTATAGACAATCCTTTGCTTGTGGATTCTCATATCGACGGTGCCAAGAACATACTTATAAACATCACCGGAGGCGAGGATCTTACGCTCACCGAGACAGAGGAAATAATCAACACGATTACAAGTGCCGCTGATCCTAACGTAATGTTCAAGTACGGAACTGTCATCGATCCTTCGTTGGACGATCAGGTAAAAGTAACTGTTATCGCAACTGGTTTCCCAGAAAGCGCAGGGGGAAACAACAATTCAGGCAATACAGCAACTCCTATAGATAAGGCGAAAAAGGAGCCTTTTGCAGAGGACAACTACGTAACTCTTTCTGAGTTCAAGAGCCTTAACGGAAAAGATTTTCCTAACAGCCTGTTCTCGTCTTCCGGGCTTAATTCCAGCCACGAGAATCTGGATGTTCCGACGATTCAGCGTCACAACCGGATAAACTTGGGAGACTTTAATAAGAAATAGCGTATGGAAAACGGTAATAAAGGTTTCAGCACCATAATTACCGGTTTTTACGATGAGCTTGTTACGATAGAGCGGAAGTCGCCGCTTACAGCCGAGACATATCGCTCTGCGGTGCTGCTACTGGAAAGATGGTGCATAGAAAATGATGTTTCTCTTAAGGATCTGTCTGTACGCCATCTGACCGTTTATTTCGCCTCGCGGCGGCTTGAAGCTGATGAACTTACTGTCGCGAGGGATATTTCCGCAGTCCGTGCTTTTGGCACATACCTTGTGCGTAACGGAATATGGGATAAAAACAGGAGTCTCCTGCTTGAGCGCCCGAAAGCTCACCGGCCTTTGCCCCGTGTCCTGTCTGTAGAACAGATTGAAGACATTCTTTCTGTCATAGATGTTTCCACCCCTCTAGGACTGCGGGACAGAGCACTTTTTGAGCTTATATATTCGTCGGGTTTGCGGATAAGCGAAGCTTCCGGGCTTCTTTTGCAGAATGTCCATATTGATGAGCGGCTTCTTTGGGTTCGCGGAAAAGGCGATAAAGAGCGGCTTGCTCCGTTTGGCGGAGAGGCTTTGAGGTGGCTTTCCCTCTGGTTGTCGGAGGGTCGCCCTCATATTGTAGGTTCCCGCGCCGTGCCTTGGGTTTTCGTAAACTACCAGGGAAAGCAGTTTTCCAGAAAGGGAATATGGAAGCGTTTCAAGGAGCTTGAGGCTCAGGTAGGGCTTGATGCGAAAGTCCACACGCTGCGCCATTCTTTTGCCACTCATTTGTTAGCGGGCGGCGCGGATCTTCGTTCGGTGCAGGAGCTTCTTGGTCATTCGGACCTTTCTACGACTCAGATATACACGCATGTATCGAGTGACGAGCTTCAGGCGTATCATGCAGAGTTTTTCCCAGACGGGAAGAAATAGTTGACGATTGATTTAATTGCGTTTCGCGGAGGTTATATTATGATTAAAAACAGTTTGTATAAATGTGGCATTGTTCTTGCTGCTGTTGCCCTTTGTTCGTTGATGTTCGTTTCATGCGGACCGAACGTAAACTACATAAAGAGGGTTCAGTCTTTGGAAGAGAATGTCTCAAGCCCGACTACGATAGACGAGCTTACCGACGCGATAAAAAAATATGAGGACCGCGTAGAAGATATTATCCAGGCGGATTCTCAGACTGGTATCTGGTGGAAAATCCTTGCTACGCGATATATGGATCAGGGCATGTACGGAAAGGCTTTGGAGTCGTTCCGCAATGCAGTTGCATATTATCCTGCGAACCAGAACCTTTATTACTGGATAGGCGTTTGTGCCGGATATATGTCAAAGTCTTCACTCGATTTTGACGCGGAGGGAGTAAATCCTAAGCAAAAAGAATATCTTGCGCTTGCCGAGTCTTCTTACAAACGTGCTCTTGAGCTTGAGCCGACTTATGCCCGCGCTCTTTATGGACTTGGTGTTTTGTATGCATTTGAGCTTGACCAGGGCGATAAGGCGATTCCTCTTCTTGAAAAGCTGCTCACAATCGACACTAAGAACATTGACGCTATGTTCGTTCTTGCGCGCGCATACTATATGGACTATGAATATCAGAAAGCTGTCGATATGTATGATTCTATAATCAAGTATACTTCATCAGAGACGAGCAGGGCAGAAGCAGAAGCGAATAAAAAGGTTGTGCTTAATGCGCTGTACACAGAATGATGATTTAGCTTTGCGCGCGGCAGTTGCGCGTTTATCATGCCTTTCCACCGCGGAAAGGCTTTCTCTTTTAAAAAAACTTGACAATGTGTCTGCTCTCGCATTACTTTCTATAGAAGAACTTTGTCGAACGCTCTCCATAGATAAGTCTGCTGAGAGAGTCCGCAAAATACCGGATCTGGCGCAACTTGCCGCGCGCGCAGAACGCGATGCTTTCATTATGAAGCAGTACGGCATAACGCTTCTTCTGCCCGGCGACACGAAGTATCCCGCCCGGCTTTCGGAGATTCCCCAGCCGCCGTTCGCCCTTTATTGCAGGGGCTGCGTGGATATTCTTTCCAACGAGGGAGTCGGAGTTGTCGGGACGCGTCACCCGGACGGCGCTGGAATAAAAGCGGCTTTTTCATTCGCAAAGGATTGCGCGGAGCACGGCATGAACGTCGTTTCCGGGCTAGCGTTCGGAATTGACACGGCGGCTCACAAGGGTGCTCTTGATGCGGTTGGCGGAAAAACCGTCGCCGTGCTCGGCTGTGGCATCGATACGATATATCCTGCCGCGAACAAACGCCTTGCCGCCGAGATTATTAAGCGTTCCGGCTGCATCGTAAGCGAATATCCGCCAGAGGAGCCCGGCGTAAAGTGGCATTTCCCTGAGCGGAACCGCATAATTTCGGGACTTACGAGCGCGACTATGGTTGTGCAGGCTCCGAACAAGTCAGGCGCGCTTATAACGGCGGATTTCGCGCTTGAGCAGGGGCGCGATTTGTGCGTTCATCCTGCGGGCGTTTCGTTCGCGGAGAAACTGCGTCAGAATAGCTTGGACGCGGAAAAAAGAATGCCGAACGCCGGAACGATGCCCGAAAAAGGCGGTAAAAAAGCCGACGGGCTTTTGGAGCCGGGCGGAGTTCTTCAGCTTGTGGAGGACGGAGCTCCTGTAATCTCCACATACGAGGAGTTAAAGGCTCTTATCTCCGGTAAGATGCACCAGGGAATGCTTGGTTTGTAAGAATTTGTTACATATACATAGATTAGAGGGATTATGGCTACTTCATCCGTAAAGAAAACGACAGCAAAAAAAACATCGAAAGCGACCAAAACGGCGACGAAATCAACAAAATCCGCGGGCGGAAAAACGACGCTCGTAGTCGTTGAGTCTCCTGCAAAGGCAAAGACAATAGAAAAGTATCTTGGCAAGGGATACATCGTCAAAGCTTCGATGGGTCATCTTATCGATCTTCCAAAATCGCGGCTTGCGATACAGGTTGAGAATAATTTCCAGCCGGAATACATAACGGTGCGTGGACGTGCCGCAATCCTGAAAGATTTGGAGAAAGATGCCAAAAAAGCAAGCACTGTTCTTCTGGCAAGTGATAATGACCGCGAAGGAGAGGCAATCGCCTGGCATCTTTACAACGATTTTGCGCCAAAAACAGACGCATCGGTGCGCCGTATCGTTTTTAACGAGATTACGCCTGTCGCCATCAAAGAGGCTGTAAAACATCCTACCGACATAGATGAGAACAAAGTTAACGCTCAGAAAGCCCGTCGTGTGCTCGACAGACTTGTTGGTTATAACCTTTCGCCGCTCTTGTGGAAAAAAGTTAAGAACGGACTTTCCGCAGGACGTGTTCAGTCAGTTGCGCTCCGCATGATTTGTGAGCGTGAGCGCGAGGTTGAGAATTTTATCCCGGAAGAATACTGGACACTCGACGCAGATTTTACGGAAGGAAAGCAGAAAATCGCCGCGCAGCTCGTTCTTTACAAAGACAAGAAGCCGGAGCTTAAAAGCGAGGCGGATGTAAACAAGATTATAAACGTTATTAAAAGCGAGAAATGCGTTGTTACGGATATAAAGGAAACAGACCGCACTGTAAAGCCAAAGCCACCGTTCACTACGTCTAAGCTTCAGCAGGCAGCGGCAACAAGGCTCGGTTTCACTTCAAAAAAGACAATGCAGCTTGCTCAGCAGCTTTACGAAGGTGTGAATATCGGTTCAAGCCGCGTCGGTCTTATTACGTACATGAGAACTGACTCAGTTCGTATTTCACAGACCGCGCTCGATGACGTTCGTTCATGGCTTCAGGCTAATTATCCTGATGAACTGCCGCCTGCTCCGATTGAGTATGCGGTCGGCTCAAAAGCGCAGGACGCGCATGAGGCTATCCGCCCGACATATACAAAATATACGCCTGATTATGTGAAAGATTATCTTTCGCGCGACCAGCAGCGTCTTTACACTCTGATTTGGGAAGCTTTCGTTTCCAGCCAGATGATAAACGCAAAAAGCCGCACGACAAGCGTTGATATAAAAGCGGGTGATGCTCTTTTCCGTGTCACTGCTGGAAAAATCATTGAGAAAGGTTTTTACAGCGTTATAAAGCTTCTTTCTTCAAAAGAAGAAACAGGCGGAACAATTCCGAAAGTAAAGAAAGGTGACGTTCTTAAGGCAGAGAAATTCTCGCCGGAGCAGCATTTTACACAGGGACCTTCACGCTATACGGACGCTTCCATCGTAAAAATCCTTGAGGAAAAAGGAATTGGCCGTCCGTCGACTTACGCGCCAATTATCTCCGTGCTTCTTGAAAGGTATTACGTGAACAGGAGCAACAAACAGCTTGTTCCGACCCCGCTCGGAAGGATGATAAACGACATTCTCGTTGAGTCTTTCCCGGACGTTATAAACGAGAATTTCACCGCGCTTGTTGAGACTCAGCTTGATGACGTTGAGGAAGGAAAGCGCGAGTGGCCTTCTATGATGAAGGACTTTTTCTTTCCGTTCAAGGATCGTGTTGACAGCCTGATGGCTACGCTTGAGAGCGTAAAAGGTTCGATGGACGAGCAGACCGGCGTTGTCTGCGACCTTTGCGGAAAGCCGATGCTCAAAAAGCTCGGTAGATTCGGATATTTCCTTGCGTGCTCAGGATTTCCGTCATGTCATAATACAAAATCAATTCCTCTTGCAAAGTGTCCGCGTCCGGGCTGCAATGGTGACATAGTAGCCCGCAAATCGAAGGGCAAAGGCAAAGAGTTCTACGGCTGTACGAATTATCCTAAGTGCGATTTTATTACATATTTCAAGCCGACAAATGCGGTTTGCCCTCAGTGCGGTCAGTTCATGGTCGAGAAATACGACAAAAAACACGGTACGTTCAAGTCTTGTATTAATCCGGAATGCAGTTATTTGCACACGGCAGGAGACGATGAACCCGTAGACACTGATCTTTAGAGGTGCTATTGGAATGATGGATGAGCTGCTTTCTAAGCCTTTATCTGTTGAGGATGCCGCAGAAGAATTCCTTGTGTATCTTGGCGGCGTAAGAAGTGTTTCTTCCAATACGGTGAAAGGCTACGGCAACGATTATAAAAAGCTTGCCGGTCTTTTGGGAAAGCAGATTCCGCCCACAAATTGCAATTCTGATGGCTCGCTTGGGATTCCTCTGGAAGCCGTTGAGACGGAACATCTTCGCCAATGCCTTGGTGTCCTTGTCCGCCAGAAGCTTGCTCCTGCGAGCGTGAACCGTTTTGTTGCCGCCGTCCGAAGTTTATTTGCCTATTGCTACAGACTTGAGTATATTAATAGTAATCCCGCTTTGGAGCTAAAAACAGTGAAAAATCCTGTGCGGCTCCCGGATTTTATGACGGAGAAAGAAGCAGACGAGCTTTGCAGCGAGCCGGAGACTAAGCCGCTTTTGTGGGCTGCCCGCGACGAAGCTTTGTTCAAGATGTTCTATTCGTCCGGCTGCCGTATCTCTGAAATTGCGGGGCTTAGAATGCGCGATATGCGCGGGGACTACAGCTCTGCTATAGTTCACGGAAAAGGCAATAAAGACCGTGTTGTGTTTTTTTCGCCCGATGCTGTTGAGGCTTTCAAAAAATATCTTTTGGAGCGCAAGGAGCACGTAAAAGGCGACAATCCTGTTCCTTCCGTGTTTGTTTCGCAGCGTGGAAACGGACTTTCCGTGCGCGGAATTTACAGTATCGTAAGCAGATACTCTTCGGTGGAAGGAACGAACAGACACGTCTCGCCGCATTCGTTCAGGCATTCGTTCGCAACGACGATGCTCAACGCGGGCGCGGACATCCGCATCGTGCAGGAGATGCTGGGGCATTCCAGTATTTCGACTACGCAAAGGTATACACATGTTTCAGCTGCAAAGCTGGTTGATATATACAACCGTGCGCATCCGCACGGAAAGGAAAGATAGATGAGTTATCCGAAAGTTCGCAGTACAACGGTTATTGCGGTAAAAAAAGACGGTCACGTTGCAATGGCTGGTGACGGTCAGGTTACGATGGGCGAGACTGTCATGAAAGGCAATGCCCGCAAAGTACGGCGCATGTACGATGGTAAGGTTTTAACAGGATTTGCGGGCGCTACAGCCGATGCATTCAACCTTTTTGATAAATTTGAGGCGAAACTTGGCGAATATAACGGAGACATAACCCGCGCTGCCGTTGAGCTTGCTAAAATGTGGCGCACGGACAAGGCTCTGCGAAACCTTGAGGCATTGCTTCTCGTCGCCAACAAGGACAAAATACTGCTTATTTCCGGTAACGGCGACGTTATTGAGCCGGAGAACGACATCCTTGCTATTGGTTCAGGCGGAAACTACGCTTATGCCGCGGCGCTCGCATACACAGAGTCATCGAACTTGAGCGCACGTGAGATTGCCGAGAAAAGCCTTAAGATAGCAGGAAGTATCTGCATTTATACGAACAATCACATCACAGTTGAGGAACTTTAGTAATGGATACGATTATGGACACGAACTCAAACAATACAGAACAGAAAAAAGACAAAATACCTTTGGAAGAGCTTACCCCAAAAGAAATAGTAAAGCAGCTCGACACTTATATTGTTGGCCAGCACAAGGCAAAAAAATCGGTGGCAATCGCACTGCGCAACAGAACGCGCCGTCTTAAGCTGCCGGAAGAAATCCGTGATGAGATTGCGCCGAAAAACATTCTGATGATAGGACCGACCGGCGTTGGAAAAACAGAGATTGCCCGCCGCCTTGCGAAACTTTGCGGGGCTCCGTTCCTTAAAGTAGAGGCGACAAAATATACGGAAGTCGGTTACGTAGGACGCGACGTTGAGTCGATGATTCGTGACCTTATGGCTGTCGGCTACAACAT
>JAEEGK010020316.1_pt1 | contig 14140 bp, 12 predicted proteins | sample 8958771 | NCBI WGS metagenome assembly JAEEGK01 (sample SAMN16246547, study PRJNA631951) | gut metagenome | biome: gut microbiome; feature: rumen; material: SC-attached | host: Bos | place: Iran: Karaj | collected 2018-10
AATGATTTGATTCATTTTTGCATCCAACTCAGCCTTTTTAAGGGGACGGTTATCAAAAGCACTTGGCAGGCGGAAACCAAAGTTTATAAGATTTTCCTTTCGGCTTCGGTCCCCCTCGTACATTGCACCAATCTGAGGAACAGAAACATGAGCTTCGTCAATCATGCATAAAAAATCATCCGGGAAATAATGAAGAAGAGTTGCTGGAGGTTCGCCATGAGCACGACCAGAAATAGGGCCAGAATAATTTTCAATACCAGGACAGGTTCCCATTTCCTTGAGCATTTCAATATCATAAGTGGTGCGGGTTTTAATGCGTTCAGCTTCCAGCATTCTTCCCTGACTTCTAAAAAACTCAACCTGCTCTTCCATTTCCTTTTGGATTCTGTCGGTTGCTTCTATAAGCTTATCACGGGGAACAACAAAGTGTTTTGCAGGATAAAAGACGGTTTCATCAAGTTCACCGGTAACATCGCGATTTAAAACATTAAAACGGCGGATTTTTACAACTTCATCCCAGTCAAGCTCTATTCTGTACGCTTCGTCAGTTTCCATATAAGGAGGAAAAACTTCAATTACATCACCCTTTATTCTAAAATTACCGCGCTCCAGAACATCATCATTACGGCTGTACTGCAGGGAAATCAGGGAGTCTGCAAACTTTTTTGTATTAAGCTGCTGGCCTTTTTCAACATGAACTCTCATTCCCTTGTAAACATCCGGCATACCAAGACCATAAATACAGGAAACTGTGGCAACAACAATTACATCCCGCCTTTCCATAAGACTATAGGTGGCTCTAAGACGCATCTGGTCAATTTCGCGGTTGATGTCGCAGTCTTTTTCTATATAAAGATCCCGTGCAGCAACATAGGCTTCCGGCTGATAATAATCATAATAGGAAACAAAATATTCAACTGCGTTATTCGGGAAAAATGATTTGAACTCTCTGAAAAGCTGGGCCGAAAGAGTTTTGTTGTGGCTGATTATAAGGGTAGGCCGCTGAACACGTTCAATTATTTTTGCCATTGTGAAGGTTTTTCCAGAACCGGTAACACCTTTTAAGGTCTGAAACTTATCACCGCGTAAAAAACCTTCACTTAATTTATCAATTGCCTGGCCCTGGTCTCCGCTTGGTTCAAAAGGAGACACAACTTCAAATCTTCTCATATTTATCCAATCAAAGATTTCTGCTTTTTGCTGATTGGCTCACAAGTTAAATCAACACCCAGTTTTTTAAAGATTTTGCGGTCAACTTCACTGAGCATAACCGTTGTATGAACCTGACAGCCCTTAAGATTTGGAAGCTGCTCCATGGCAAGACGACAGTTTTCATCTCTTTTTGAAAGCATTGCAAGGGCAACAAGAACTTCGTCTGTATGTAAGCGAGGATTATTTCCCTTAAGATAAGTCACCTTCATTTTCTGGATTGGTTCAATCATCTCTTTTGGAATAAGCTTTACCTTGTGATCAATTCCGGCAAGATGCTTTGTCGCATTTAAAAGCAAAGCGGCACTTGTTCCAAGCAAATCTGTTGTTTCGGAAGTTATGATTGTACCGTCATCAAGTTCAATAGCAGCAGAAGGAACCTTAGATTTTGCAGCTCTTTCTTTAGCGGCAATCGTTACCTTGCGGTCATCAGCCGTTACCCCAGCCTGCTTCATCAAAAGCTCAATCTTAGCAACCTCGTTTTCAGAAGCATTTCCTTCTACAAGCTGATTAAGGGTTGCATAATAGCGGCGGATAATTTCCTGTTTAGAAGCTTCAGAACAGGCATCGTCATCAAAAATACAATAGCCCGCCATATTAACGCCCATATCAGTAGGCGATTTATATGGATTGTCACCGTAAATGCCTTTAAAAATGGCATCTAAAACAGGGAAGATTTCAATATCACGATTGTAATTAACCGTAGTTTTTCCGTAAGCTTCCAGATGCCATGGGTCAATCATATTAACATCGTTAAGGTCGGCAGTTGCAGCTTCGTAAGCAAGATTTACAGGATGTTTTAATGGAAGATTCCAGATAGGGAAAGTTTCAAATTTAGCATAACCAGCCTTAATTCCCCTTTTGTTTTCATGATAAAGCTGGCTCAAACAGGTAGCCATTTTTCCAGAACCAGGACCGGGAGCTGTAACAACAACCAAAGGGCGGGTAGTTTCGATATAATCGTTTTTACCGTAACCTTCATCACTGTCGATTAATGCAACATTTGAAGGATAACCGGCAATCGTATAATGATAATAAGCCTTGATATTCATTTTTTTGAGCTTGTTTCTAAAGGCTTTTGCAGCTTCCTGGCCAGTATAATGTGTAATAACAACACTGCCTACCATAAGCCCGCGACTCTGAAATTCATCCCGCAGACGGAGAACATCCTGATCGTAAGTAATGCCCAAATCCCCGCGAATTTTATTTTTCTCAATATCAACAGCACTGATGACAATAACAATTTCTGCAACATCAGCAAGCTGCATAAGCATTTTTAATTTACTGTCTGGCTGAAATCCCGGAAGAACGCGGGAAGCATGATAATCGTCAAAAAGCTTTCCGCCAAATTCCAGATAGAGTTTATCACCAAATTTGGCAATCCTTTCCTTAATGTGTTCTGATTGAATTTTTAGGTATTTATCATTATCGAATCCGTTTTTCATAACGGAATTAAATTATACTGCATACGAGGATTTTTCACAATGGATAATTTAAGAGATTTTTTTTATCTAAACTTCAATCGTGATTTTGCGGCCAGTCGGCTCATAGCGCTGAAACTTTACACCAGCTGCGGTCATCAGCCTTTTTGAAGCCTCAACAGAAGGTGTTCCGTCGTATTTATTATCAGCATAAATTACAGTTTTAATTCCAGCCTGAATAATTGCTTTAGCACATTCATTACAAGGGAAAAGCGTAACATATATTTTACAGCCTTCCAAAGAACCACCGCGGTAATTCAAAATTGCATTCAATTCACTGTGAGTAACATAAGCATATTTTGTGTTGAGAGTATCCCCTTCTCTGGCCCAGGGAAACTCATCATCAGAACAGCCAATAGGAAATCCGTTGTATCCCATAGAAAGAATCTTGTTTTCAGGATTTACAATACAAGCACCAACCTGCGAATTAGGATCTTTTGAGCGCAAACTTGCAAGCTTTGCAACTCCCATAAAATATTCGTCCCAATTAATATAATCTTGTCGTTTAAAAGTCATAACAATAATTATATACGCTTTTTTCCATTATTGCATTATTTTAAATTGGAAAACTGAACATTTTAGGTATACACTAAATATGATGGAAAACGTAACATCAGAAAATAATCTGTCAGGCATCCATATTTTGCTGTCAGAATCTTGTTTTAATCTCATTAAACCTCTCGGCGCTCTTATTACGACTGCTAAAAATGCACAAGAACTGGTAGATTTTTATTCAAAATTTGAAGCAGACACTTTAGATGCAATCATTCTGCAACTTGAAGAAAAAGATTCTCTTGAGGCTGTAAAAAAAATCCGTTCAATGAACCGTCCTGATGCAAGCACAATTTCCATCATTGCTATAACAAATAAATCACAGAAAAAATTATCCTCGCAAATGCAAGCCGGAATAAACACAATCCTTACAACACCGATGGATAATAACCAAGTGTCGATAAAGCTTCTCAAATGCCTGCACCAAAGTTCAAAACTAAGGATTGAAATGCTGAAAAATGCTCTTGATTGCGTAAATAAAGATGCCCTCACCGGAGTTAATAACAGAATGGCCTTTGAAAACTTTGAAGCCAAAATTACTCATAAAATTGTAACAAACAAAATCTCCTCTTTTTCAATCATTCTCTTTGATATTAATAATCTTAAAAATACAAATGATTTACTCGGACACGATGCAGGTGACCAGCTTATAATTGATGGCTGTAAAATCATCTGCAATACCTTCAAGCACAGTCCAGTTTTTAGACTTGGTGGTGATGAGTTTGTAGCATTTTTACAAGGCGAAGATTACAATAACCGGGCAGAACTTCTATCTGGCTTCCAAAAGAAAATGAACAAAGAATACTTTATTTCTGGAGCAGTTTCCATTGCAAGCGGAATGTCAGATTTTATCCCTCAAAAAGATATAAACGTCTTAGATGTCTTTAAACGGGCTGATGAGGCCATGTACAAAACAAAAGCTAAGATGAAAAAGCAGCGGGTCTAAACTAAAAACTTAGCTTTAATTGCTTCTGTTTCTTCAGAAGTAAAATTAAGTTTTTTTATAAAAAATGCTTCAAGGGAACCGTAATTTTCTTCCAGTTTTCCAAGTGAAGATTCAATAAAGGATTGCTTAGCCATAAGCGAGTTTTTAACTTTTTTTGCAAACTTGTGACTGAATTTTATAAGCAGACAGGCAAAATAAACAAACCTTGCCTTTACAACAGTGAAGCGGTTTGAATAAACATAATCCTGAATAATAATATTTCTGTCCACGCCCAAAAAAGCAAGAATCAGGGCTGCAATTATTCCAGTTCTGTCTTTTCCAACCGTGCAATGGAATAAAACTGAATAATCATCATTTGGCATAGTCAAAATTGTTCTTAAGATTTCAATCAAATTATCAAGACAATCATCGGTTACCATCTTTACATACATATCTTCCATCGTCGGCATCATAACCAGCGATTTTATGCTGTGAATCTTTTTTTCGTGACTTATCCCGGCAACCGCTTCGTTAAAAATCGGCATGTGAAAATATTTAACCCCTTCAACCACAGCATCTGGTTTTTCCGAAGCTTCTTTTTTTGTTCGTAAATCAATTACAGTCTTGAGCTTATAATCTTCTTTAAGAGTTTTTATATCGTCGTCATCAATTTTAAAAAGTGTTGTTCCTCTTATAAGCATACGGGTACGGACAGTTTTTCCATCTTTTGTTTTAACTCCGCCTAAATCCCGAAAGTTCTTTACATGCTTCAGTTTTATAAGTTCCATGATTGCAAATTATACCACAAATCAAAGCATGTGGATTAAAAAAACTATATTTTTTTTGAACAAAATAATAATCGTGTTATAATTTTTAAAATCATAACAAATCAAAAAAATTATGAAAAAAGGGAGAAAAAAATGCGGAATCATGAAGTTCTTAATGCACAAAAACTGCTGGATAAAAAAGGAAATATACAAGAGCCAGGCTGGGCAAGAAAATTAATCTGGGAATACAACAGAAAGGATATAAAAGCAGCAAAGTTCAGAATTAAGGAATGGGATTATTACATTGTTATTCATGACGGCAAAAAAGACGGAACCGAAAGTTTTGCAGCTGCATTTACAATTTCTGATGACGGTTACGTAGGCTTGCAATCAGTATCTCTACTGCATCTGGATAAAGAAAATCCAAGCGAACACACACAGACAGTTTTGAATGTATTTCCTATGGGAAAATTAAAACTTCCGCCTTCTTCAGATAAAGGAAACGTTATTTACAAAGACAAAAAACTTGATATGCAGTTTATTAAAAGCGACGAACAGAGACAGATTAAATGTAATTATGCCGATTTTAACCAAGGTAAACCGCTTTCTGCGGATATAACTTTACAGCAGCCTGATATGGACACAATGGTAATTGCAACTCCTTGGGATAAGTCCGCGCATTTTTATTACAATCAGAAAATCAACTGTATGAAAGCCAGCGGTAGCGTAACCTATGATGGAAAAACTTATACTTTTAATCCTGAATATGATTTTGGCACTTTAGACTGGGGACGTGGAGTCTGGACTTATGACAATACCTGGTACTGGGGCAATGGAAATGCAGTTGTAGATGGTCATACAGTCGGCTTTAATATCGGTTACGGCTTTGGAAATACATCGGCCGCCAGTGAAAATATTCTTATTGTTGATGGAGTTGCCCATAAGCTTGATGATGTTGATTTTGGCATTCCAAATGACCCGGATCCTAAAGCAATGGATGGACCAGAATACAATTCAATCTGGAAAATGACTTCTTCCGACGGACGTTTTGAAGTAACCTTTGAACCAATTCTAGACCGCTTTGCAAAAATGGATTTTAAGCTTATTGTAAGTGACCAGCATCAGGTTTTTGGCCGCATGAAGGGCAAAATTACACTGGATGATGGAACAATCCTGCAATTGAATGATGTTCTCTGCTTTGCGGAAAAAGTTCACAACCGATATTAGTTTTTCTGTTTTTTAAAATATTCGGTTTTTGAAACTATTCTTTTCTCGAATTAAATGAATAAACACAGCCACAATATTGCTGACGATACAAGCCGTACTCAGCACTGAGCTCAAGACTGCGTTTAAACCCGTTATTTTTTTTGAAATCTGATGGGAGCCATTGTGGACAATGCAGAGAAGATTCCTTAGAGGTTGAAACAATGGATTTTTGATGTTCTTCCACTATTTCGTTTCCGAGAGTGTTAATTTTTTCTGCATCTTTAAATGGGCTGATTGAAAGAGTAGTACAGTAATAATCATAATGATGGGCTACTGCATATTCGTAGGCACGTTCAAGGCGGAACTTATAACATAATCGACATCGTTCTCCTTTTTCGGGCTCACTGGCTCGTTCCGGGTGCTCGTGGATTTGAATAGCCTTGTAAAAATCATCAGGATTATAAGTTTCTTCGATTACATTGACACCGGCAGCTGGTGCAAACTTTGTATAAAAAGCTTTAAGTTCATTAAGACGGCGATGGTATTCCTGCTCCGGATAAATATTTGGATTATAATAAAAAACCGTAATATCAAAATAGTGCGAAAGATATTCCAGAACATAAGAAGAACAGGGGCCACAGCAGGCATGAAGAAGAAGAGATGGTTTTACAAAAGAAGCTGTATCTGAAGATTGCTTTTGCTCCAGTAAATTAAGAAAATCATCTAACTGTTTCTGATATAAAGACTGTGCCATGCTTTAATGATTATAACTGTTTCAAGTTATCTATTCCAGCAGAGAATTGTGAAGTGCAGTGTCTACACAGGAAATAAAAACGAGGCTGGCAAGTTCTTCGCCCTTGATAGCAGGAACGACAGTTTTATTTTCTTTAATCATAGTCTGCAAAATCGGCTCAACTTTCTGCCCCTGCGAACCTTTATTTTCGATTACTTTGATATCCTGAAAAAGATGATTCTTGACGGTAACTTCCAGCTGAACATGCATAAAACTTGTATAAGTTTTTCCCAGATAAGTGCCGTCTTCTACCTGCTCCAGCGAAACATTATAAAAGGGAAGATTACGGGCTTCGGTAATTTGATTTTTATGGCGAAGAATGAGGTAACCGCAAAACATTACAAAAACTATTGCAAAATATGAAAGAAGTTTTGCGGTAGAAACTGATTTTAATCCATTCCGTCTGTTAGCGTTTGTTGACATATTTAATACAATAAAAAACTTTGTTACTTAGCGTCATTTGCAGCAGATTCAATTTCGAGCAAGTCTTTATCACCAACCGGCGTATAAATTGTATCATTGCTATAAATGTATTTTGTTGTATAAGCAACTGCTGCCGAAGAATCGTCTGCCAGATTGAAAGAAACATAAGCTCTTGCAAAGTAAGTTGGATTTTGCGCAAGTCTGCTGTTCAACTGAGAAGAAGTTACATTAAAGGCTGAAGCAATAGAAATAATATCATAGCCGTCTGTGAGTTTTTTTATGTCTCCTGCATTTACAAGCGGTATTGAGAAAGTGCCGATGTAGGTTGCTTCCATTTCATCAGTGTTAAAATGTCTGCCAGAAAAAATATCTACAGTAACTTTTGAATAAGCAACATTTGTTGCACCTAAAACTGAAAGCAAGGCTTCTTTTGTCGTATTGAGTTTTACTATTCGCTTTGTACCTGATGCAATTAGAACAAGCTTTGACTTAAGGTAATCTTCGTTATACTTTGTGATAGTTGTACTTACGCTGTCAGTTTTAAAAGTAACAGTTTCTTTTGATTTTGTTCTATCACCTCGGAGATATGCATTAAGTGTGTAGGATTTTCCTGATTCAGCAAAAGGCCACAAGAAAGTAACAGAAGTAGAGTCTGACAAATCAATTGTTGCACCATTTTCTGAATCAGTTAGCTGAATAGTTTTAATATCTTCTGATTTTTCCCTATGCGCAACAATATAAACTCCCATATTTGTCTGCTGAACAGTTATATGCTTGGAAGATTTAGACGAAAGAACTTTTGGTTTTGAAGCGCAAGCAGCAAAAATTGCAGCAGACAAGACAAATGCGATTAACATTACAGATATTTTTACAGTGCCTTTTATATTTTGATTTAAAGTATTCTTCATGCAAAACCTCTTTTCTATTATATATATAGAATGATAAAAGCAATTTTATAAAAGGGCAAGTATTTTATTTTAATCTGCTGCAATTTTAAGTTTATCAATTTCGCAAGACTCCTGTCGACTCAGAGCTTCTTTCGGCAACAAGCGAGGTATTTGTTACTTTTTCAAGAAAAGCCTTGTCGTGACTCACAATAATCATAGGACAGTCCAAAGATGCAAGCGCATTTTCCAGAGCCAGTACGCTTGTAATGTCCATGTGATTTGTCGGTTCATCAAGAATCAAAAGTGAAAGAGGCTTCTGAACTGCAAGAGCTATCATAAGTTTGCGGAGTTCACCGGGACTTAACTGACTTTGCTCCTTTCTGTTGCTGTCCTCATTATTTTGAGAAGATTGGGGGTCTGCACTCAGTCGGCTTGGTTCACTTCCCAATCTGAACAAGGTTGAAAGAACTTCGCCCCGCTCGTCTTCTTCAAGGCTGGAAAAGTCCTGGAGAATCTGAAGGCGCTCTTCATCGCTAATTTCCTGAGGAAGATAAAGTAATTCCTTTTCGCGACCACTTGCTTTCAGAAGCCCAATTACATGATTCACGAAAAGAGTTTTTCCTGATCCGTTTTGACCGGAGAGCGCAAGTTTTGTACCACGCTTTATTTCAAGATGAGGAATCTGCAAAGTATAGCTGCCGGCATGAATCTTACTTTCTTCAATAATAATTGCTTTTGAAAAATCGGTGTTTGCAAGAGAAAAACCTTCCTTACGACGTAGAGATTTCTTAATATTATCGCGTTCTGTCTCAGTCTGACGGATTTGAGTTTCAAGGCGGGCTTTGGCGTCTCCACTTGTACGGTCTTTTCCACTTATGCGGGCAACGTCAAGCTTTCGTTTTGCATCGTGATCATTCGGATTAATGACTTTTTTTGAAAGACGGGCTTTTGAACGTTGATTTTCTGCTTCGAGTTTTGCACTCCTTTGTTTTTCCCAAGTTGCTTTTGAATTAAGTTTTTCCCAATTACCACGGGATTGTTCCTGGCCTTCCTGTCTTAATGCCAGAGCCTTTGTAAGTCCACATGGATAGACATCGTACACGATACAATCACGACCACCAGCAAATGAATGTGACTCGTTATAAAGATAAATTGTCCTATTACAAAGTGAATCAGCAAAACCTCGGTCGTGACTTACCATGATACCGATACCATGAAAATCACCAAGGGCATCAGAAATCATTTTTGTAGTTGCTGAATCAAGATGATTTGTAGGCTCGTCGAGCAGAAGCACGGACGGTTGTTCAGCAAGAGCACAGGCAATCTGAATGCGTTTTTTCTCGCCACCCGAAAGTGTGTCGTAACGTTCAAGCATTTCTTCAGTCACACAAAGCCGCGAGAAAAATCTGCGCACCTCATTATCATCAGACCAGAAAGCCGTATAAAGATTTTCTGGAATGTCAGCAGTTTCCTGTGGGCAGTAAATCACCCCTAGATCTGAAATCTTTCCACTATCTGGCTCAAGCAGGCCTGCAATCAGCTTAAGAAGTGTACTTTTTCCACAACCATTACTTCCCGCAACGCAAGTCCAGCCATCAAAAAATTGAATAGAAAAATCTTCAAAAAGAGTTGAATTAGAAGAAGAATAAGAAAAATAAAGATTAGAGATTTGAATAGACATAATGGCCTCCTGTAAAATTACAACTGACTTCCAGCATAAACTCTCGAATGAGAAAAAGAATATGGAAATCTGTTTTGTAGTTACATTGGCAATATGTCTCCTGAAAAATGAATGTACTTTTATTGTATAGGATGATAAAATACCTTGTCAAATGAAAATTAAGAAAACCTATATAACAACAATGCCACATCACATCGGTGCTTTTTTAAAGGCCAGTGAATGTCTTGCAAAATTGAATATCAATATCACCCGCGTCAGTTACAATAAGGCAATTGATTCGCATACACTTTTTATTGATGCCGAAGGCGAGGAAGAAAATCTTCGCAAGGCAGATGAAGAGCTTACAGCAATTGGATATCTTCAAAGTCCAAAAACTGAAAAAAGCATTGTTCTGCTGGAGTTTATGCTGCAGGATAAGCCAGGTAGTGTTACGGACGTTCTCCGAGTTATAAATGATTATCAGCTTAATATTTCTTATATAAGTTCGCAGGAAAACGGTAGTGATTTTCAGGCCTTCAAAATGGGGCTTTATGTGGAGGATGAAAAACATTTTGAAGCTTTTATTGCAGAGGTAAAAAAACTTTGTCCTGTTCGCGTGCTGAATTATAATCATTCAGAGAAGTTTTACGATAACAGCATTTTTTATCAGTCCTTTGTTTCTGAACTTGTTTCCTGTATTGGACTTTCTGAAGATAAAAGAGACAGCCTTCTTGTAAATACAAATCTTGTAATGCAGATGCTGGACGAAAAAGGTCTTTCTCCTTTTAAAACTTTTGAAAGTATCAGCCGATTTGCACATCTCCTGGCCGGATGCCGTGGTTCTGCTTTTTCCCCACGCATTTCATATCATAAGATAACGGATAATTCAGAAATAATTTTGATTGAACCTCCATGCGGAAGTAACACTGCAATTCTGAAAAGCTGTGGTGAAGTCTTGTTTATTGATAGCGGCTATGCACTTTATCGTGAAGAAATGGAAAAACTTTTCCGCGAGTTTTTGCCCGATTACGATACAATGAAAAAAAGCATTTACATAACTCATGCAGATGTAGATCACTGTGGACTACTTCCACTTTTTGATGAAATTATTGCAAGTCAGGATTCAAAGGAATGTCTTGCGCTTGAAGCAAGGGGTGAGGATGCATACCGCGAACAGAATCCTCTTCACAAACCTTACATCAATATCTGCAAGGCACTAACACTTTATAATCCACCAGCTCCCGAAAAGGTAAAAGCTCTCTGGTCATCTCCCAAAGAAATAAAAGAACCGCTTGAACAGATTGGCTTTTTCGACATTGGCGAAATGCATTTTGAAGTCTACCAGGCAAAAGGCGGCCATCTGAAAGGTGAAACCGTTTTAATTGATTATATTCATCATATTGTTTTTTCAGGGGATATTTACATAAATATGCACGGCCTAACAAAAGAACAGGCTACCTATAATCAGTACGCTCCAGTTCTTATGACTTCAGTTGATACAGATCCTGCTTTGTGTGCTCAGGAACGCCTTGCAATCTTACAACGTCTGGGTCAGGGGAACTGGCAGATTTTTGGTGCACACGGGATGAAGAAAGAATACAGTCTGCAGCAGACAGAATAAGATAGAAGTACAATTCTCAGCCTGCCAAATTAGATTAACCGATATCAATTTCCAGCAGAATTGGAGTGTGATCCTGACGCGGGCCTGAATCAATCATTTCTGATTTTTTTATCTGATTTTTAATGCGGTCGCTTACAATAAAGTAGTCAATCCGCCAGCCCGAATTGTTAATCTTCGAAGTCTTGATCCGCTGACCCCACCAGGAATAAATGTCCTTTACATCACCGTGCACATAGCGGAAGCTGTCAATAAAGCCCCGGGCTAAAAGCTTAGTAAATCCTTCCCTCTCTTCATCAGTAAAACCGGCCGAAAAATGATTTGATGCCGGGTTTGCAAGGTCAATTTCCTTATGGGCAACATTGAAGTCCCCGCAGGCAATCACAGGCTTTTTTTCATCCAGGGCCGAAAGATAATCTGCATAAAGCTGGTCCCACTTCTGCCGCTGGGCCAGTCTCATCAAACCATCACCGGAATTAGGAGTATAAACATTGGCAAAATAAAAATTATCAAACTCCAGTACCAGCAGACGCCCCTCTTCATCCATAGTATCAGGAGCACCAAGACGGGGAACTTCACGACGGGCAGACAAGCTTTCTTTATAGAGAATCATGGTTCCGGCATAACCTTTTTTAGCCGGAGGAACCGAAGAAAGCCACTCAATTTTGTAGCCGGGGAAATATCCTGCCAAAAGTTCAAGGTGCTTATCCGAAGGACCCTCCGCCGGAAGCTTAGTCTCCTGAATCGCGATTATGTCCGCATTGTAGCCGCCCAGTTTTTTGAGCACCTCCTGGGACAATTTTGCCCTGTCCGAAGAAGAAGTCAGCGCTGCATTGATTGAATCTATGTTCCAAGAAATAAAAGTCATTTTCTGCTCCTGTTTGTTGAGGAGAGTATAATGGATTGTGGAAAACATTTCAGCAGGTGGGAAGAGAGACCTCTCCAGAAAATCATTGTCGTTTGAACCAAATTTTATTATATTAAAACCGTAAAGCCTCTGCACAGAGAACTCAATCCAGCACTATTTTGCCTTTTTCAGTATGTGCAGTTATATTAGATTACCGTGTTCGCCCTTCGACAGGCTCAGGGACCACGCGGCAATGACACATTTATTTATCTTCATTTTCTTTACCACAATTCAGGCCTGAAGCTGGACTGGCGCTGAAAACTATTTTTTCTCATGAGGTATGTGGTATGAAAAATCAAATTTCAATTTTAGAAGAAAACTCTATTCGCTCAAAAATTCACCTTATCCGCGGGCAGCAGGTGATGCTGGATCGAGATTTGGCTGAATTATATTTAGTTGAAACAAAAGCATTAAATCAGGCAGTAAAAAGAAATATCGAACGCTTCCCTGAAAGCTTTATGTTTCAATTAAATGATACTGAGTTTGAAAATTGGAGGTCACATTTTGTGACTTCCAATTCTGATAAAATGGGTTTGCGGCGACCACCTTATGCTTTTACAGAACAGGGTGTTGCTATGTTAAGCGCTGTATTAAAGAGTGAAACTGCTGTAAGAGTAAGTATTCAGATAATGAATGCATTTGTTTCAATGCGCCATTTCTTACAGAATAATGCTGAAATTTTTGTTGAACTAAATGCTATGAGACAACATCAGGTAGATACCGATGTGCATTTGAAAGAAACTGATAATAAGATAGATAAACTTTTCACGTTGATGGACAAATATAATGTAAAAGAAACACAAGGCATCTTTTTCCAGGGGCAGATTTTTGATGCCTATGCCAAGTTTGAAAGCTTCCTTTCAGCGGCAAAGAAAGATATTATCCTCATCGATAATTATGTAGATTTGTCAATCCTGCAGCGGCTTGCAAAAAAGAAGAAAGACGTTAACGTGACTATTTACACCGATCCCAAGACAAAACTGACGGCGCAGGATATTCAGACTTTCAATGCACAGTATCCTACACTTACAGTGAATCATACGACAAAAACTCACGACAGATTTTTAATCATCGATAACACAACAATCTATCACATCGGCGCATCATTAAAAGACTTGGGGAAGAGGTGTTTTGGCTTTAGTATACTGGATTCAAGCTTTATTCCGATGATTTTGAAGATTATATAAAAAAAACGCCAGCCCCGACTCAATCGTAGAACTGGCTTTTTTGTAAAGATCCCCGGGTCTAGCCCGAGGATGACATCGTTTGACAAGCCCGACAGTGTCATCGTTTGTCATTCCCGCACTTGATGCGGGAATCTCTTATTTTATCAACGAATGATATTCCTGAAGGCTCTTTACTCCACCTTCACCACCATTACCGTTCTTAACAGACTCAATACCCTTTACGGCTGCTAGTGCTCCGGCCAGCGTCGTTATGTAGCTTACCTTGTACTTGAGGCAGGCCTTGCGGATTGTCTTTCTGTCCTCGGCGTAGTTGCGCTTGGCTTTTGGCGTGTTGATTACAAGGCATACTTCCTTGTTCATGATCATGTCCACAACGTCAGGACGACCTGCTCCAAGCTTGTTCACTACATCACACTTGATTCCGTTGGTGTTGAAGAAGTCTGCCGTGCCCTGGGTTGCAACCAGTGTAAAGCCCAGATCCTTCAATGTCTTTCCGATAAAGAGGACCTGATCCTTCTGACCTTC
>JAEEGK010020317.1_pt1 | contig 14138 bp, 9 predicted proteins | sample 8958771 | NCBI WGS metagenome assembly JAEEGK01 (sample SAMN16246547, study PRJNA631951) | gut metagenome | biome: gut microbiome; feature: rumen; material: SC-attached | host: Bos | place: Iran: Karaj | collected 2018-10
GAAGGGGAACGCATCGCCACTCTCGTTCTCGAGGAAGATGCAGGGAACGTGGCGGGTGGCGAAGGGATAATGGTCGCTGTTGGCGGCCAGCTCTCCGCGGTTCAGCGCCTTGAAATACTGTTTTTCGTCGTTGATCTTCTCAAAGAGGGCGAAGCCCCGCATTCCCTCGTCGCTGCACTCGCAATACTGCACCGGATTGTTGTCGCCGATCATGTCGATGTTGAACAGATATTTGATCTGCTCCAGCGGCACGATGGGGTTGTTGGCAAAGAACTCCGAGCCCCGGAGGTTCGCATCCTCGCCGGAGAAGGAGAGGAAGTACATGTCGTAAGGGGGCTGATGCTTGGCGTAATAGGCGGCCAGCGTCACGATGGCGGCGGTCCCGGAGGCGTTGTCATTGGCCCCGGCGTAGAAGATCTTGCGTCCCAGGTTGCCCAGATGGTCGTAGTGGGCCGTGAAGACATAGCAGCTGTCGTGTCTGGCACCATTGACCTTCGCAATCACGTTGAAGAGGCCGTAGTCCTTCAGGAATTCATTGTCCACGTCGAGGCGGACGGACTTCACGCCCTCGATGGCCTCCGGCGTCACCCATACGATGGGCTTGTCCGCCACGCGGTGGCCGTAGGCCTTGTAGAACTTGATGGGGGAGGTCCAAGTCTGGATGAGGCCGGCGTTGGCGCACTCTCCAGTCTTCTGCAGCCGGGAGAACTCCTTGTGCCGATAGGCGAACCAGAAGTCGCAGCAGACCAGGGCGTTCGCATACTCGGGCTTGGCCAGGTCCTCGAACATCCTGTCGGCGTCGTAGTTCAGGGTATCCACATGATACACAGGGAATTCCCCGTGCACGCCCGGGGAATATTCCCGCATGGAGAAATCGACCCCAGCGGTGAGTTTCCTGCCGTCGGCCCACATCTCCATCTTGCCGTTGAAGGTGTTGATGTCGATGGTGAAGGGCTGCAGCGTGACTTCATCGACACCGGCCTTCTTATATTGTTTCGCCAGGAACTTGCCGGCTTTGTTGGCACCGCCCTTGGCGTAGCCGCGGCCCTGGTACTTGGAAGAACTGAGCGCCTTGACGACCCGTTTGTAGTGCGCCAGGTCCTGCGCCGGCAGCTCGACGGCGGCCAGCGCCAGCAGAAGAATCAAAAAGAGCTTTTTCATACCCTTAAAGGTAACACTTTCTTTTTAAAACATCATGTCCCAAGCGAGGCTCTGGGCGCGTTGGCTGTGGGCGGCGTTCATCTTGCCGAAGTTCCACTTGACGCCGAACAGGACATAGCGGCCCATGATCAGGCGGTAGGAATCTTCCTCGTAGTTGGCGGTGACGACGTGCGTGAGATTCCGCTTCTGGTTCAGGATGTCACAGAGCTTGACGCTCAGGACGAAGGGACCGACGCTCTTGTTGACATCGGCGTTCCACTGCCATTCAGGCTGGCCGTAACCTTCCGCATAGCCGTTGTAGAAAACGTAGGACATGTCGGTGTTGAATTCGAACTCGTGTTTGGTGGTGTAGGAGCCGGAGGCTCTCACGGCGGAGTTCAGCGTATTCAGATTGGCGTTGGGGTTCAGCGAATAGCGGGCGATATAGGCCTGGGTCTGGCCGCCCAGACTGAAGGAGAACCGCTCCTGATTGTATTTGAAGGAGGCATTGAACCCAGGAGCGACGACGTGTGTAAGGCTTTCTGCGAAACCGCTGTCGCCGTTATAGAAACGGTCTCCGTCCGGGCCCCAGAAGTCGGTGATGAACGTGGAATAATCGAAGCTGTTCTTGTCCAATCCGGGGAGGGAGGTCTTGGCCTGGTAACTGACGGCGGAGGTATAATTGAAGGTTCCGCCAAGGGTCAAGGACCAGATTTTCTTCTCGTCCAGCGGAGTGGTATAATTCACATAGAGTCTGCCGTTGAAGCGCGGTTTCCGGGCATTGACGGGGATGGAATACAGGATGCCGTCGTTGTCATACCATTGAGCCTGGACGAGGGGCGAGAAGTACGTGTCTGCGGAGAAAGAGCACATCAGATTGGAGAATCTTTCCCGGTTGTTCCGTGTCCAGCTTACGTAGGTATCCAAATAAGAATAGGGTTTCAGATGGATGTTGCCCACGCTGACGCGGGACGGGTCGCTGATGTCCAGCACCGGCTGCATCCGGGAGGGAGTAGGGTGCATCCCGTAGCCTTGGACGGAGAGCGTAAGGCGGTCGTTTTCCTTGTTGTGCTGGAAACGGACCGTCGGCGACACGAACCAGTTCCAGAGACCTTCGCCGGTGACGCTGTTGATGCCTCGCGTCTTGGAGTGCGTTTCTTCGAGAGATCCGATCACCCGGCCACCGAAGGTAATCCAGGTACCCTCGCTGAAATGATATTGTGCCGTCATGTCATACTGCTGATCGACATGGGCTGAATGGACCTGTGAGGTATAATACTCGTTCCAGCCAGCCTCGTCTGAGGCAAAACGGTCATTGTTCTGTTGGTTCCAGGAGAACTCCGCACTCAAGGAGAGCGTCCATTTCTCGTTCAGCGGTTCCGCGTATCTCACCATGCCGTCCACCCAGGCGGTATAGCCGTCATTATCGTAGTGCAGCGTCCGGGAATCCTTTCCGTCGGCCAGCGTCAGGACGGACGATTCGTCGCTGTATCCGGCGGTCTTCGAGTAGTCGGTCCAGAGAGACAGCTGGAGGTTCCGTTTTTCTTTCCCCCACAGATCGCGAAGGGTTGCATTCGCATCCAAGGAGGCGTTCTTTCTGTTGGAAAGGTTACGGACCGCATTGTCGGAGCTGTTCACGAACGTTCCTTCCCGGGAGGTCTTGGAAGAACCGTTTCGGACGTCATCGGTCCGTTCATAACGGAACTCGGGACGGATATGGAACCAGACTTTGCCCTCTTCCTTCTGAATTTCCGCGTTGCCGGTCGCGGAATTCACGAATTGGCGGCCGTGGTTTTCCGAAGACGTGTTCAGGTCGCCGCTGTCCTGATAGGTCGTCCGCTCCGTGCGGGATCCGGAAACAGAGTCCACATACTTGGCATTCGCCCCCACCGTGGTCTCCACATTCTTGATGCGGGAAGTGTTGACATTGAAGGCGATCTGGTCGGCGGTGGACAGCCCTTGGTCCGTGGAATAGGATATGCCGTCGTCGGCATTGTAGACGGCGAGGATGACGCCGGAGTCGTCGACGTTCTGCACGTTGCCGATGACGGTTACCTGGTCCTTTTCGTTATAGGCCGATACCAGGACGTTGCCGCTGTACAGGAATCCGCGGTCATCCCGGAACTCTTCGGGATTCTTGTCGCCGAGCGTCGTGCCGCCCTTGAGGCCCACGTTTCCGAACCAGCCTTTCTCGTATTCCTTCTTGAGGGCCACGTCCAGCACCTTTTCGCGGGAGCCGTCCTGGAGGCCGGAGGCGCGGGTGGCTTCCGATTCCCGGTCGATCACGCGGATCTTGTCCACCACGGCGGCGGGGAGATTGTTCAGGGCGGTGGACTGGTCGTTGAAGAAGAAAGTCTTGCCGCCCACGGTGAGCTTGTCGATCTCCTGGCCGTTGAACCGGACCTTTCCGTCCTCGGTGATTTCCATGCCGGGCATCCGCATGAGCAGGTCCTTGAGCATGGCATTGGCACCCACGCGGAAGGATGAGGCGTTGAATTCCACCGTATCTTTCTTGACCACGATGGGATTGCCCACGGCCGAGACCTTGGCCGCCTCCAGGAAATGTTCGTCCACCTTCATCTTGATGGTGCCCAGGTCCACGAGCTCGTTCCGGAAGTACCGTTCCTTGACATAGGGCACATAGCCCATCATTTCCACGTGGAAGACATAACTGCCGTAGGGAACCTCGTCCAGTTTCGCCACGCCCTTGTCGTCGGTCAGGGTGAAATTGGTGATGGTGGTGTCCTTCGAGGGGGTTACGTACACGGAGGCGTATGCTACCGGCTCGTTGGTCAGCGAATCCAGGACGGTCGTCCGGATTTCGCTCATCCGGCCATTGAGAACATTTTCGTTGATGATGAAGACCTGCGCTTTCGCGCTCACGCACAAGCACACGGTCAGGACGAGGAAAGATAAAAACTTCTTCATTGAATAAGCAACTAACTGAAAAGGACCCCCCTGACAGCGAATCCTTTAGACAAATATAGGCATAAATATGCAATCTCCTAGTGTAATTAGGAGATTTTTTAGCATAAAAAGTATGATTATTCGGCTAACGGAGCGGAAGGCCGACGGAAGTCTTGACCGGATTCATCACGAAGGAGCTCTGGATGGAGCCCAGACTCTCGATCGTGCCCAGCACATTTATGCAGAATTCGTTGTAATACTGCATGTCGGGCGCGTAGATTTTCAGCAGATAGTCGAACTCCCCGGAAATATTGTAACATTCCGCGACTTCGGGGATGTCCTTGACGCGCTCCACGAAGTCGTGCGCGATGTCCTTGCCCATCCGGCGGAGTTTCACGCTGCAGAAGACGAGGAATCCCTGGCCCAGCTTCGCGGCGTTCAGGACGGTGGTATAGCGCTCGATGACGCCGGTGGATTCCAGCCGGCGGACCCGGTCGAAGACCGGCGTGGGGGAAAGATGGACCCGCTGTGCGAGTTCCTTGATGCTGATGCGGCCGTTTTCCTGGAGGATTTTCAGGAGTTGGAGGTCGGTCTTGTCCAATTGATGCGTTTCCATGGGCGAGGATTCTTCTGCCGGACCGGCCCAAATCCGGTCCAAAAACAAATATCGTCTGTTCGTTTCTGCAAATTTAGAGGATTCCTCTTAATTTTCCAACTTTCTTGTTTGATAAATCTGCGTACCATAACTTTGCAAGCAGAAACAAATAGTAAAACGAACAGATATGAGCACCAAGAAACTCCACTTCGAAACCCTGCAGCTCCACGTGGGCCAGGAACAGGCCGATCCCGCATCCGACGCGCGTGCCGTCCCCATTTACCAGACCTCTTCTTACGTCTTCCATAATTCCGCGCACGCGGCGGCCCGTTTCGGACTGGCCGACCCGGGCAATATCTACAGCCGTCTGACCAATACGACGCAGGATGTCCTCGAACGTCGCGTAGCCGCCCTGGAAGGCGGTGTGGGCGCGCTCGCCGTCGCCTCCGGCGCCGCCGCGATCACCTATTCCATCCTGAACATCACCCGCGCGGGAGACCATATCGTATCGGCCAAGACCATCTACGGCGGCACCTACGACCTGCTCCAGCACACGCTGGTGCCCTACGGCGTCACGACCACCTTCGTGGACCCGTCCGACCTGAACAACTTCGAGAACGCCATCCGTCCCGAGACGAAGGCCATCTTCATCGAGTCGTTCGGCAACCCGAACTCCAACCTCATCGACATCGAGGCGGTGGCGGCCATTGCCCATGCGCACAAGATTCCGCTCATCATCGACAATACTTTTGCCACACCATATCTTCTCCGGCCCATTGAATATGGCGCCGACATCGTGGTGCACTCCGCGACCAAGTTCATCGGCGGTCACGGAACCACCATCGGCGGTGTCATCGTGGACTCCGGCAAGTTCGACTGGAAGGCTTCCGGTAAGTTCCCGCAGTTCACCGAGCCGGACTACAGCTACCACGGGATCGTGTTTGCCGATGCCGTCGGCCCCGCCGCCTACATCACCCGTGCCCGGGCGATCCTGCTCCGGGACACCGGCGCGACGCTTTCCCCGGTGAGCTGTTTCATCTTCCTGCAGGGCCTGGAGACGCTGTCCCTCCGCGTCGAGCGCCACGCCTCCAACGCCCTGAAGGTGGTGAACTACCTCGCCCGTCATCCGAAAGTGGCCAAGGTGAACCACCCCGCGCTCGCCAGCCATCCCGACCATCGGCTGTATCAGCGCTACTTCCCGAACGGCGGCGGTTCCATCTTCACCTTCGAAATCAAGGGCGGACAGGAAGAAGCGTTCAAATTCATCGACTCCCTTGAAATCTTCTCGCTGCTGGCCAACGTGGCCGACGTGAAATCGCTCGTCATCCACCCCGCCACCACTACGCATTCGCAACTTACTGAAGCAGAACTGACCGACCAGGGCATCTATCAGAGCACCATCCGCCTGTCCATCGGAACGGAGCACGTTGACGACCTTATTGACGACCTGGAGCAAGCCTTCGCGAAGATTTAAACAACCGAAATGGTCGTGAAGTTTGGAATTGACACGGAAAAAAGCTAGCTTTGGGGGAGTTTAGTTTGTAGTGTCATGAAAATCACGATCATCGGTGCGGGCAACATCGGTGGATCCATGGCGATAGGGCTTGCTTCGAGCAAGGCCCTTCCCGCGGAAAACATCACGGTAACCGCCCGCCACACAACCAGCCTGGAGAGATTCAAGGAATTCGGTATCCGCACTTCGACGGACAATGTGTCCGCGGTGTCGGATGCCGATATCGTTTTCTACGCTGTCAAGCCATGGCAGATGGAAGACGCCCTGACGCAGACCGCCCCGGCGCTGGATTACGCCCGCCAGCTGGTGGTCTGTGTCTCGCCCGTCATCGTCACCGGACAGCTCTCTGCCTGGCTGGAGAAGGACGGCGTGCTGCCGGGTATTGCCTACGTCATCCCCAACACGGCCATCGAGATTGGCGAAAGCATGTCCTTCATTTCCCCGGTTACGGCCACGGATGCGCAGACAGCCATGCTGAAGGACCTGTTCGACAAGACCGGCCTGAGCCTGGTCGTCGGCGTGGACCGGATGCTGGCCGGCACCTCCCTCGCCTCCTGCGGCATCGCCTATGCGATGCGCTATATCAGCGCGTCGATCGAAGGCGGTCTCCGGCTCGGCTTCAGCCGGGAGGAAGTCGGCGGAGCGGTGTGCCAGACCGTCCGCGGCGCCGTGAACCTGGTGGAGGCCAAGGGCTACCGTTCCGAAAAGGAAATCGACCGGGTCTGTACGCCGAACGGTCTGACCGTCAGAGGCTTGAATGCGATGGAGAACGCCGGATTCAGCGACGCGGTCATCAAGGGACTCACCGTCGTCAAGACGCCGCGCAAGCACCGCATCGTCGTGAAGGTGGGCAGCACCGTGCTGACCCGTCCGGACGGCGAACTGGACACTACCCGGGTATCCTCGATCGTGGACCAGATCGTGACGCTGCGCAAGGACGGCTACGAGGTGATCCTGGTCACCAGCGGCGCCGTCGCCTGCGGCCGCGCCGTGATCAGCGAGGACCGCAAGCTCAACGACGTCCAGCAGCGCCAGCTGTATTCCGCCATCGGCCAGGTCCGCCTCATGGACCTGTATTACAAGCTGTTCCAGGCCTACGAAATCACGGTGGGCCAGGTCCTTACGATGAAGAAGAACTTCGAGGAAGGCCAGGAGTACAGCAACCAGAAGAGCTGCATGGAGGTGATGCTCCAGGGCAACGTCCTTCCGGTCGTCAATGAAAACGACACCGTCAGCATCACCGAACTGATGTTCACCGACAACGACGAACTCTCCGGTCTCGTCGCGGAAATGGTGGAGGCCGAAGCCCTCGTCATCCTGACCAATGTCGACGGCGTCTATGACGGCTCGCCGGACGATCCCGCCTCCAAGGTCATTCCCCGCATCCTGCCGGGCGAGGATCTCAAGAACCGGATCAGCGCGAAGAAGACCAACATCGGCCGCGGCGGCATGATTTCCAAGTACGCGGTGGCCTCCCGTCTCTCCGAGCAGGGCATCCGGGTCATCATCACCAACGGAAACCGCGACAACATCCTTCCGGAGGTCCTGAACAATCCTGCGCGGACGCCGCATACGGAATTCGTCCCGGCCGCCGTCCAACAAGATTAATTCTCCGGTCATGAGCGCCTTGACAGATATGTTCGAAGCCACCCGGAACGCCTCGCTGGCCATTCCGGAGTTGGATGATGCCGCCCGGAACGGGCTGCTGCTCACCCTGGCCGACCGGCTCGTGGAACAGGCCGGCCCGCTGCTGGAGGCCAATGCCATCGACCTGGCGGCGATGTCCCGCGAGAATCCGCTGTACGACCGCCTGATGCTCACGAAGGAGCGCCTGGAAGGGATTGCCTCCGACATGCGGAAAGTGGCCGCCCTGCCCTGTCCGCTGGACCGGACGCTGGAAGACCGTACTCTTCCTAACGGTCTGAGGCTCAGGAAGGTATCGGTTCCTTTCGGCGTCATCGGCGTCATCTATGAGGCCCGCCCCAACGTCACTTTCGACGTGTTCTCGCTCTGTTTCAAGAGCGGCAACGCCTGCATCCTCAAAGGCGGGCGCGACGCGGACCATTCCAACCGGGCCGCCGTCGCCTTGATCAAGCAAGTTCTTTCGGAAGCCGGCATGCCGGAAGACGCGGTTAATCTGCTCCCGGCCACGCACGAAGCGACGAAGGAGCTGCTGGAGGCCAACGGTCTCGTGGACCTGATCATCCCCCGCGGCGGCCGCCGTCTCATCGACTTTGTCCGCGACAACGCCAAGGTTCCGTGCATCGAAACCGGCGCCGGCGTCGTCAACACCTATTTTGATGCCGATGGCGACCTCTCGAAGGGCATCCGCATCGTCACCAACGCCAAGACCCGCCGGGTCAGCGTGTGCAACGCCCTCGACTGTCTGGTCATCCACACCTCCCGCCTCTCCGACCTGCCTGCCTTGGTGGCGGAGATGGCCGACCGCGTGACCTTATATGCCGATTCCCGCGCCTACTGCGCCCTGGACGGCCATTATCCGGCCGACAAGCTGTTCCCCGCCGGCCCCGATGCCTTCGGCACGGAGTACATGGACTATAAGATGGCCGTCAAGACCGTCGACAGCCTGGAGGAAGCCTTGGCTCACATCCGGGAATTCGGCTCCGGCCACAGCGAGGCCATCGTCACGGAGAACGCCTCCGCCGCCCGCCGCTTCCAGGCCAGTGTCGATGCGGCCTGCGTCTATGTCAATGCGCCCACCAGTTTCACGGACGGAGCCCAGTTCGGCCTCGGCGCCGAAATCGGCATCAGCACCCAGAAACTGGGCGCCCGCGGCCCGATGGGCCTCGTGGAAATGACCAGCTATAAGTGGTTGATTGACGGTAACGGCCAGACCCGGCCGTAATCAGAAGCCCGCGATCGGCCAGAGGACGGTGGGCAGGAGCAGCAGCAGGCCGAGGACGAGCAGGACGACGACCATTTTCCAGATCCATTTCACCCACTTCGTGTAGGGAATCCGCGCCATCGCGAGGGCGGCGATCAGCACGCCCGAGGTTGGCGTGAGCATGTTCGTGAACCCGTCGCCGAACTGGAAGGCCAGGACCATCGCCTGCCGCGAGACACCCACCATGTCGGAGAAAGGCGCCATGATCGGAATGGTGATGGCGGCCTTGGCGGTGGCGCTCGGAATCACGAAGTTGATGAGCGCCTGGATGCCGTACATGGCTGTCAGCGACCCCGTGCGGCCGGTCCCGTCCAACCCTTCCTGCATCGAGTGGAGGATGCTGTCCACGACCTTCCCGTCCTGAAGCAGGACAATGATGCCGGACGCGAAACCCACCACGAGAGCGGCGGACAGAATGTCCTTGGCGCCCGCCAGCAGCTCATCGGCGATCCGGTTGGCGTTGAACCCCGCTATGATGCCGCAGATGATGCCCATCCCGAGGAACAGCCCGGTAATCTCCGGCAGATACCAGTCCCAGCAAGTCACGCCCGCGATCAGGAGGATGACGGTCAATAGCAACACGCCCAGGATCCATCCTTGCCGACGCGTGAGCGGCGTGTCCTCCACCGCGAAAGTTTCTGTCGATACCTTGCGGGTCTTATGGGCATAAACCACCACGAAAATGGTCAGCAGAATGGTCAGGAACGCCCAGCAGAAGATGCGGTAGCCCATGCCGGAAAAGAGCGGCAGATCCGCCATTCCCTGCGCGATTCCCACCGTGAACGGATTCAGGAACGCGCTGGAAAAACCGATGTTGGATGCCACATACACGATCAGCATCCCCATGAAGGCGTCGTATCCCATCGACACGACCAGCGGTACGACGATCCCCACGAACGGGATTGTCTCCTCGCTCATGCCGAACACGGCCCCGGCCAGCGAAAACAGCACCGTGATGGCCGCCAGGACCAGCTTGTCCCGCTTCCCGACCCGGGCGATGAACCGCCCGATTCCCGCCGTCACGGCGCCCGTGGCGTTCAGCAGCCAGAAAGCGCCGCCTACCACCAGGATGAAGATGATGATACCGGCTTGCTTCACGAATCCGTGATAAATGGCCGGCAGCACCTGCCACGTCTGCGGCACGGAATCCACCTGCTCATAGCTCAAGCTGCCGTCCTCTCCCTTCACATACTGCCCACCCGGGACAAACCAAGTAAGCATCGCGCACACCACCAGGATGCACGCGATGATCACATACGTATTCGGTACCTTGAACTTTCGCATACTTTGCAAAGATACCAAATTCCCTTATTTCCCAATCCGGATGGAGACTGTTTCAAGAAGGGGAGACTGGGACAAATCCTGGGGATTTGTGCCCGGAACACCTTGCGGAACAGGCATATCGAGCTGTTCGAACAGTTCTTCCCAGTATGGCGGCATCGTCCCGTCAGGGGCAAGGAAGTTCATCGGCTTTTCCTCGAAGAGGTGGCTACCGTCCGCCCGTTGGAAGGCGTCCCGGACCAGTTCGGAACAATAATAGGCATCGTTGTCGGGGAGGAACGTCAGGTCATAGGGAGCGCCGATGAAGCGGCGGGCATTATCGACAAAGAAGGATACTCCGGTGGTATCCTTGAGGCGTCTGACCAGGAATCCGGCGTCCGGATTGTCTTGGATCAGCGAGTCCAGCGGGTACCGGCTCACGCCTCTTTTGGGGGTTGCGTCGATAACCCAGGTTTTCCCGTCGTCGTCCATGTCGATGATGGCGACATGTGTCAATTCCCCCGTCGCCGAGGCAATGGCCTCGTCCATGGATCCGGGATTCTCCCCGGACGTCCCGACAAACAGCAGATCACCTGTCTGGAGGTGATCTGCGGGGTTCTGGCAGCCTGCAATCGACAGTACGACGGCGGCGGCCAATAGCTTTATGAGAGCCGTGTCCATTCCGGATTACAGACCCATCCGGATGCCGAGGGTCCAGCAGGAGAGCGTGGGGCCCGGTTCGGGGAACTGGCGGGCCGTGGCGGGCTGGTACTTGACGAAGAGGCCCAGGCCGTCGTACGAGATGGAGGCGAAGAAATCGTAGCTCCAGGGGACGATGGCGGCGTATTTCGTATCGGTCACGCAGTGGGTTCTCTCATCGCGGAAATTGGTGCGGACCCGGGTCCGGTAGGAGTAGAGGGCCTCCGCGCCCAGGTGGAGCGAGGCGTCTCCGAAATGGAACTGGAGGGTGGCGGGAATCAGGAGCGTCGGACCCCAGATGGAGGACCGGCTTTTGCCGGAGGCCGCCCATTCTTCAGGCATCGCGCCGATGGTGATGTGGTTGTCCGTGTCCAGGGAGAAGACGTTTTGCTTGCTCTGGTATTTGCGCCAGCCGATGCCGCCGCCCACGTGCAGGCTGACCCAGGAGACGGGACGGACGTACGCTTCCAGCAGATGGGCGTACAGGACGCCGGAGCCTCTTGACTTGAAGTCGTCCGTGGAGACGATGCTGGTTCCGATGCCGATCTCCGGGACGAAGTTGATGCCAACCTTGTCGAATTCGCCGGCCGGTTTATGATGTCTGAACGGAGCGACAGTCATTTGTTCAATCTCCGCCAGACGGTCGCGGGCGGGTTTTTCCTGGGCGAAAGCCCCGGACGCGGCCATCGACAGGCCGACGAAAAGAATCAGTGCGTATTTCATATTCGTGTTCATTACAGGTTAATATTGATGATATTGGACATCCGGGCCGCGGTCGAAAAGCCCTGAGGGAGGAGTTCGGTCACCCGGAGAAGCGGCGTGTCCTTCTTCTCATCCTTGGACAGCAGTTTTTCCAGGAGTTTCTTCTTGTCGGGATAGGCCACGATGCGGTATTTCTTCAGACCGGCGGCCTCCGCGGCGCAATGGATGGCGTCCAGGAGGGTTCCCCGCTCATCGACCAGTCCGTTGGACAGGGCGTCCTTGCCGGACCAGACCCGGCCCTGAGCGATGGCATCGACAGCATCCTTGTCCATACCGCGGCCTTCGGACACGATGGAGACGAAGTCGTCATAGATTCTGTCGACGCTCTTCTGATGCCAGACGAGTTCTTCGCCTTGGAGCGTCCGGAGACCTGTGCCCATGTCGCTGTGGTCGTTCGTTCCGACGGCGAACGTGTTGATATGCAGTTTCTTCTTCAGCGCTTCACCATAGCCGACCGACATCCCGAAGACACCGATCGATCCGGTGATGGAGGCGTTGTCCGCGATGATCCGGTCCGCGCCGGCGGAGATCAGGTAGCCTCCGGAAGCGGCATACGCACCGTAACTGGCGATGACGGGCTTATCTTTCTTCAGCAGTTCGATTTCCCGGCGGATCATATCGGCCGCGACCACTTCGCCGCCGGGGGAATTGACCCGGAAGACGACCGCCTTGACGGTGGAATCCGCCCGGACCTTCGCGATTTCCCGGGAGAACTTTTCTCCTGCGATGCCGCTGCCGGAACGGACGATGTCACCTTCGGCGTACAGGATGGCGATCTTTTTGGAACCGCTGTTCTTGAGGTCCTTGATGTAGTCGGACATCGACACTTTCTTCAGCTGGTTCGGGTAGTTCTTGCCGAACAGATGGCAGAGGTATCCCTCCATCTCGTCGCGGTATTTCAGGCCGTCCACAAGGCCCTTGTCCAGCCAGTCCTGCGAGTTTCCCAGGGCCAGATGGTTGGTCCAGTAGCGGAGCGAATCGGCGCTGATGCCGCGGGAGGCGGCCATGTCTTCCATCATCGGCTCCCAGATAGAGCGGAGGAGGGCCAGGTTCTGTTCCCGGTTTTCGGCGCTCATCTCGCTGCGGATATACGGTTCTCCGGCCGATTTATAGCTGCCGTGGCGGATCAGTTCGACCTTGACGCCGAGGCTGTCCAGCAGGTCTTTATAGTACATGGAGGTCGATGCGAGGCCGGTCAGGCTCCCTTCGGAATCGGGATGCATGAATACGCGGTCTCCTACGGAACCCAGGTAATAGGACCCGTTTCCGAAGGTGACGCCGTAGCAGACGACCGGTTTGCCCGACCGGCTGAACCGTTCGAGGCTGCGGCGCAGTTCCTCCGTGGCCGCCATGCCGGCGGAAATCTTGTCCGGACGGAGGAAGACCAGGGCGATGTCATCGTCCTCGGCGGCCTTTTCCAAGGCCCTTTCCACGTTCAGCAGTGAAATGGTGGAAGAGGAGGACAAGCCGCCCGTCAGGGAGAAATCGAAGTTGGAGCCGCCGCGTTCGGCAATCCCTTTTCCTTCATCGAAATAAAGAATCTTTCCTTTCAAGAACTCCTGCGCGGACAACGGCGCCGCCAGCAGGGGAAGGAGAAGCGCAATCAGATACTTTTTCATTCTTTACAAAAAAACAACGGGGGAACACCTCGCAAATTCCGTGCAAAAGACCTTCAGGTTGTCCGGATAGTATTGCCTGCCCGTCTTTTTTTTTGCCATATACTATTCCAAGCGATTATATCCGCCCGGCGTAGGCTGGCCGGACAGGTGGAAATCCCGGCAGAGATTGTCCGTATCGGCTCCGTCCGGGACGCGGACGAGGCTGTGTGTCCATTGTGCCAGTTCGGGCCGGCGTGCAAGCAGGAATGCCGGTACGGGCGCGGGGGTGACGGCGATGCAGCCGCCCCCGTGCTGGTTGCCTTCCAGAACGGCCAGATCCGGGCTCGCGATGGTGCCGTTTGCGCTGGAATTGCTCTGTTGCGACCCATACACGACGGCGTCCAGCACCGTTCCCGTGGTCGGGTCGATGAGCGCGACAGAACCCGCCGCGTTGGAGGGCGTGTAGCTCAAGTAAAGGCCCGGGGTGGGCGTCCAGCAGTCGCCAAGTGGCTGCAAGGCGTCGCCGCTGGCATGGGCAAAGCGGGTGGCGGGCGTAAAGCGGATGCCCTCGCCGAGGCAGGAAACGTCCACGCCGTTCGCATGGTTGCGCCGCAGCGGCTCGGCCAGTTCCACCAGGCCGGGTTCATGCGGCCGTTCCCGTTCCCCGAATTGCCGGACATAGGGTTCCGCCACGACCAGAACCTGTTTCACACGGACAATCTCCTTGCGGTCACCGGTGTCTAGGGTCAATTCCGAGCC
>JAEEGK010020318.1_pt1 | contig 14138 bp, 11 predicted proteins | sample 8958771 | NCBI WGS metagenome assembly JAEEGK01 (sample SAMN16246547, study PRJNA631951) | gut metagenome | biome: gut microbiome; feature: rumen; material: SC-attached | host: Bos | place: Iran: Karaj | collected 2018-10
TTCTTCTCCTTTTTCTTTTACTTTTTCTTTTTCTTCTTCTTCTTTTTCTTCTTTATTTTTCATTTTTAAAATTATATTCTGGTGTTTTTGTTCAAAAATCATAATTTTGAAAATATCATCTTCTTTAATTTCTAAAAAACTTTTATCTTTTAATATTATATAAAAATTAAGATCTTTTTTAATTTGTTCTTCTTTCAAATTAAATTTCTCTATACATTTTTTTTTAAAATCATTAAAAGTATTATTCTTATTAAATTTCATTTCAAATTTTTTATCATTAAATTCAATATTTAGTAATCTTTCCTTAATTTCTTTATTTGAATAATTTTTTCTATTCATTTATAATCTTTTTTCAATTTATATTTATTAAAAAATAAATAAATAAATTATATTTTTTCAAATGTATAAGCAATAAAATAAAACCTTTATAAACTAAATGGAAAATAAAAATTCTAATTTAAATCAAGAAGATTTAATAAATCAAAATTCAAACAATGAAACAAATTTAACTACAGAAACATTAAATTTATCACATTTATCAGAAGAAATGAATTATTCATATGATTATGAAATAAACACAATAAAATTAGATGATTCAAATTTATTAAATTGTAAAATGTATTATTATGATAATTTTTATAATGAAAATAGAGTAATAAATTATAATAATTTCAAAGATAATTTAAAAAAATTTCCATTTACAGCATCAAATGATGCATATAAATCAAATTTTTTTAAAAGATTAGTAAGTAAAAACAAAATAAGATTTCAAAACAGAGAATTTGATTTAGATTTATCATATATAACAGAAAGAGTAATTGCAATGGGATTTCCATCATATACATGTGAGAAATTTTATAGAAATGACATAAATGATATAAGAAATTATTTTAATACTTATCACAAAGGAAATGTTAAAATATATAATTTATGTTTAGAAAAAGATAGAATATATGATAAAATATTATTTCCAAATGAAAAAGTTTCCTTATTTCCTGCATTAGATCATAATCCTTTCCCAGTTAAATTAATATTAGAATTTTGTGTTGATATTATATTATTTTTAATTCAAAATTTAGAATCTGTTGCTGCTATTCATTGTAAAGCAGGAAAAGGAAGAACTGGAGTAATGATTTGTTCTTATTTAATTTTTTCTAATTTATGTAAAAATTCAAATGATGCTGTATTATATTATGGAAAAATGAGAACTAAAAATGGAAAAGGTGTTACTATTCCAAGTCAAATTAGATATATTCAATATTTTGAAAGTTTTTTAAATGCTAATTTTGAAAGACCTTTTTTATATTTAATTCCTAAAATTATTAAAGAACATATTTTTATTTCTGGAAAACCTATTTTTGTTAAAAATTTGTTAATTAATTTACAAAATGATACTAGATATTATACTAGTCCTAATTATTTTAAATTAAATTCTATTAAAATTGGTCCTTTAGATAAAGAAAGATTGTTAGAAATTTCGGTTAGTAATTTTACAAAAAAAAAATTTATTTTTGTTAATAATAGTATTGAATTTATTAAAGATAAAAATAATGATATTTATTTTTATTATAAAACCAATGATGATAATTATCCTATTCATTCTGATATTAAAATTTCTATTAATAATGGATTAAATTTTTATATTTGTTTAAATTTATGGTATTCTTCTTTAAGAGTTATTGATCAATTTTTATGTGAAAATGATATAATTAAAAATAAAAATAAAGAAATAAATAATGAAGATAATAAAAAAAGTAATTTGAAAAATAATAAAAAAAAAAATGATAAAGAACAAAATATTGAAATGTCTGAAATTTCAACTTCAAAAGTTAAAATAAATGAAACAAAAGATAAAACTGAATTTATTGATGATATTAATGCAAAAGTAAAAAATGGTTTTTTTATTATTGATGAAGCAGATATTGAATTAAATAAAAATAATAAAAATGATATTGTTAATATTTTTGAAAATAGAAATTCAATAGCATCAAGTATAATGCATAATAGTGAATTAAATGGTATTGTAAGTTCAATAAATGATAATTTAGAAAAAATTGGTAAAAAAATATTTGATAAAAATAATATGAATATTACATTAAAAACAAAAGATTTAGATAAATTTAAAGAAAAGAAAATTTTTACTGATATTAAAGTAAAGATTAATTATTCAATAAAATAAAAATTGAGTAATAGTTTTTTAATTTTATTTATATAAATATATATTATTTTGTAATATTTTTTATAAATAAAATCAGAAACAAAATTCTAATTATTTTCATTTAAATTATATAAACAATAAAATTTAAAAAAAAATGAGAATTGTTATTACTAATTCCGGTAAATATATATTACAAGATTTATCTGAAATATCTCATCATAGATTTAATTCATATGATGAAAGTAAATATAATAAAAGCACAAAAGATGATGAAGAAATTTTATTTGAAAATGCAAATAAAAAAAATCCAAATTTTAAATCAATAAAAGTATTAAATCATGAAAATTTAGATATCCCATTTACAATGTCTAAAAAATATAATGATAAAAATGATAATTATATTCCAAAAATAAACTCAGTTCCAGATCTTTTTTCTTCAATTAATGAAACAATTGATAAAGAAGCAACAAAAAATTCTAGAAATATAAAATTACCTGTTATAAGAACATCATTTCCTATTAAATATATAATTAATCCTTATTCTTATAAAAAATTAGAAAATGAGGTAAAAGTTAAAAAAGATAATTTAAAAAGAGTTAAATTAACTGAAAATAATTTTAGAAGTGAATATTATGAAGATCCAGTAAAAAAATTTGAAAGATCAGTATCAAGTGAAATTAAAATTCAAAATAAAAATTTAATTATGTATTTAAATGAAGATAATAATATAACGAACACTTTTATTAAACAATTAAGTCATTTTAATGATGAGAAATTAAAAAAATTGAATAAAATTTGTCAAAAAGTATTTTTATTTAAAAATAAAAATCAAAATCTTAAAAAAAATATTAAAGATAAATTAAATGAAGATACAATTAAAATAAATAATACTTATAAAAATAGATTAAATGAACTTAAAAAAGATTTAGAAAAATCAAAATCAATTTTAAGTTTTGAATATCCAAAGTTTAATAAAAAAGATAGATATATAAATCAATATAGAAAGGCTGAAAGAGATTGGATAAGATTTGATACTGAAAGATATTTTAAAAAAAGTGACCCTCCTAAAAATTCAGCAAACCCAAAAAAAGTAATAATTGAAATGGATGATGATTAAAAGTATTTTTATTTTATTTTATTTTAATATTTTATTTATTATATTTTGATTTTTTTTTATTTGAATTTAAAAAATTTATAATTATTAATATTATATATAAAAATCTATTTTAAGTACTTTTTGTTCTTCCTAAATTATTACTATTTTCATTATTTTTTAAATCATCATTTTCATATGAAATACTACTTTTTATACAACTTATTCTTTTATTTAATTCACCAATTTGTTTAATTAATTCATTAGTATTATTATTTATTTTTTTATTATTTATTTTTTCAAAATTATATTCAAATAAATTATTTAGATGTAAATAATAAGCATTATCAGATAATTTATCATAAATTTCAGATAATTTGATTTGTAAATTATTATATTTATTTTTTAAAGAATCATATCTTTCTTTATAAAAGGTCTCTCTATCAAGTATAAATTTTTCTTGTTCAAATAATTTTTTTTCTAAAATTTTAATTTTAACTTTTTTCTCAATAATCTGTTTTTTTTGTTTATCTAATAATATCAAATTTTCATTAATATTGTTTTTAATATTGTTATTTTTTATTATAATTTCTTCAATTTTATTATCATATTCTTTTGAAATTTTATTATAATCATCATTTAATTCTTTTATTGAATTTTCATAAATGTTTTTTGTTTGATCTAAATGTAATTTCTTATATATTAATTTACTACAATAATCTGCTATTGATTTTTTTTCTTGTGATAATTTTTTTCTTAAAATTAAGGATTTATTCAATTTATTTTCATTTTGAAAAGAATTTATTTTTGATAATCTTATTTTATCATTTAACGAATTAATTTCATTATTTTTTTTTTTAATTTGTTGAATTTTAAAAACATTTGATTTATATATTTTATTAGGTAAATTATTTATGTAATTTGATTTTTGATTTATATTTGAATTGAAATTTTTAATTGAAAAAGAATGATATAAATTCTTTTGTATTGGAGATGAAGAATAAGAATGATATTTCTTATGATTCATTTTTCTTAATTAATAATTTAAACATAAATGAAAATTGAAAGTAAAAAAAGAAATAAAAAAATTTTATAAAAACTTTTTTTTATTATTAATTACAATTTTATTATATATATTTTAAATTATATAACTTTTTTATCTACTTCATTTTCATCACTAATATAATTAAAAATATTTAAAAAAGTATCAGAAACTGATTGAATATTTGATGAAATAATAGAATATAAATTTGGTGCTTTTATTATTTTTCCTTTGAAAACATAATAATATCCTAAAAGAGTTGTTGTTCCATTTTCTCTAAAATATTTTGCAATTATAAATAACTCATTATCTTCAGATTCTTCTAATATATATTCTATTCCTTCTAATTTAAATCTATCTTTTGAAAAATTTAAATTTTTATCTTCACATTGTTGATTAATTGATTTTTTATCATAAAATCCACTTAATTTAAAATAATCCATTATATTTTCTCTTCTTAAGGGATGTGTAAAATAAAAATTTGAATCAGCAAAAATTACATTATCTTCATCACTTAAATTTGAATTTATAAAAGACATTTAATTTAAAATATTATTATTTCTTTTATTTAAAATTTATATTCTTTTGTAATATTTTTGATTGTTTTAAAATATTATTTAACTTATTTAAAATTACATTAAATTCATTTATTTTAAATAAGTGTATTATAAATAAAAACACTTTTTTTTAATTTTAGCTTATTATTTATATTATTATTTTTAATTTTTTACATTTATATTTTATTTAGAATAAAATATAATTTTAACCTTCGGAAATAAATATTACAATTTTTTTTACCATAAAAAATTCTCATTTATTATTTGTATTATAGAAACTATTACTTTCACTAAGCATTTCAATAGCTTCTTTATTTACTTCATTAATAACAATATTTAATTCATTTTCATCAGTATCACTTTCCATTGAAAAATTGACATTATTTTCCATAGAATATCCATTTTTTAAAGTAAAATTAAAGTTATTATTAGTTTTATTACTTCTAGTTTCATTAGAATTAGGATAATTTTTTAATTTAGAATCAGAAGTAGAACAATTAGGAGTGTTTATAATTTGATTATTTCTCAAACAATGTTTTTTTAACATTGAAATAATTTGTTTTTGTTGTTTAAATTTAACTTTATATGTTTTTATCATATTTCTATAGAATTTTAATTTAAATTTTAATTTATCAATATACTCTTTATCATCTACAACATTATTCTTATTAGTAGGATTATTTTCTTTTTTATCATATTCTTCTTTTTTTTCAACAGGTTTATATTTATTAATAATAGTTGATAAATCTAATTTTGGAATTTGAAAATCAAAACTAGAATTTTTACCAGTAGTAGTCAAATAATATTTTTGTTTTATTTTATCTGGTAATTGTACTAAAGGAGAATCACAACAATCATTATCATCATCATCAATATCAATATCTTTAACAATATTACCTTTATATTCATCTGTATAAAAACTATTATTAAAATCCTTTTTATCTTCATCATTACTATCTTCATTTGAGTCTTCTGTTAAAATATATCCAAAATTTTCTATATTTTCTAAATTTCTTATTACTCTTTTTCCATTTTTTATATTTTGTATCATTTCTTTTAAAGCTAATATTTTATTATTTAATTCATTTATTGATTTATTTGCGTCATTTAATAAATGAGAATATTTAACTATTACTTGCCTTGCTTCACATAATTCATTATTCATTTCCATTGTAAATTTACTTGGTGTTGTATATACATATATTTCTTTTAAGAAATCATCTTTATATGAATTTAATAATTCAATTTTAAATTGTTTTATTTCATTATCTTTTGATATTATTTGATTTGAATATATAAAAATTTTATCACTCATATCTCTTATTTCTTCTTCATAATATCTTATTTTATCATTAAGTTCATTTTGACATTTGTATAATTTTTTTTCTAAATTTAAATTATCTTGATATAATTTCATATTACGATTTGATATTTGAATATTTTCATCTTGAAGACTTTTAATTATTTCACTCATTTGATTATTTGTTGCTGTATTATTTGTTAAATTTTTTATTTGATTATATAACATTTCTTTATTTATTGATAAAGTTATTTTTAAATCATCTAATTGTCTTTTTAAAGATTTATTTTCTTTCATATATATTACAATTTTATCAGCGTAATCACCTAATAATTTCTGAATTGAATTTTCTTTTGCTTTTTTTTTCATTATTTAGTTTAATTTTTTATTTTATTTTTTTAAATTTTCTTTTTTAAATAACTTAATAAGTAAATATTATTAAAATTAATTTAAATAAAAAATATATTATAATAATTTAAAAATTATTTAATCACCTAATTGCATTAAAAACATATTTTTTTTTATTTCTGTAATTGAATTAAAAGGATTACTAGGCATTATTAAATTATTTCTTCCCTTTCTTAATAAATTATCTTTTCTTTTATAATCTATTTTTTCTTTATTTGAAAATTTAAATTCTTCATTAATATAACTTAATGATTTATAATTATTCTTTTCTTCCCTTGAATAATAATAAATTTCAGTTTTATGATGACTTGGAATTAAATCATCAAGAATAATATTATTTCTTTTTTTTTTATTTATTTTGTTTTCATCAAACATTTTATTATCTCTTATATCTTTTTTATATTGAGTTATTTTTTTTTTTATTAAAACATCCATTTTTGAATTTTTTTGGATATTAAATATTGGTTTTATTGAAGAATTACATCTAAAAGAAGAATTTCTTGGTCTGAATGTTTCATAATTATTTTTATATACTTTATCAAAATAATTTTCTAAATTTTTATATGTATTATTATTATAATTCTTATTATTAGTATTATTATTTTTATTAATATTATCTTTATCTTTATTTATAATATTTATATTGTTTAAATTTTCTTTTTCATTTTCAGAATTAATATTTCTATAATCAATATTATCATCTTTGAATTGTTTATTATTAATATTTGTTTTTTTTAAATTTTCAATTAATTTTTTTGTCCTTTCCATAGCTTCAAATTGCTTTTTATAAATAATTTCTAATTCATTTATTTTATAATTACTAATTAAAATATCATTTGAATCTAAATTACTATTCTGAATAAATTTATCATTTGAATTTTTTTCATTATCTTTTAATCTACTAAAAATACTATTATTTGAATTAGAAATATTATCTGAAATATTTTCATTTGATTTTTTTTGATTAGGAATTAAATTATGTTTTTTTGAAGTTTTTTTTTCATCATCTTCATCTAATGAATATGATAAAATTTCACTTTCACTTTGTTTTTCTTTTGAATTATTTTTTAATTTTTTATTATTTTTAATATTTATTGTTTTTATATCAACAATTGGAATAACATCTTCCATATGATTATTATTTTTTTTATTTTTAATATTTTCTTTATCATTAAATTCTTCTATTATAAATTCATTTGTTGCTAAAATTATTTTATTATTTGAATTAGTTGTTTGAATTTGATTTCCTGTTGTTAAATCTGTTTCATTATTTGAATCTAAAATTTCTGAATTAAATTGATTTGAATATGAATTTTGAGTTTTTGTAGAATTTGAATTTTGACTTTTATTTGATTTTAATTTTAAATAATCTTTTTGATTTTTTGTTTTTTCATTTTTGTCTTTTTTTTCTTTTTGAATTTCTCTTTCTAATTTTTCTTTTTCTTCTTTTTCTTTTTGTATTCTTTTTTCTATTTCTTCTTTTTCTTTTTTAAATTTTATTTCTCTTTCTAATTTTTCTTTTGCTTCTTTTTCTTTTTGTATTTTAATTTCATTTTCTATTCTTTCTATTTCTTCTTTTTCTTTTTGTAATCTTAATTCTCTTTCTAATTTTTCTTTTTCTTCTTTTTCTTTTTGTAATATTTTTTCTCTTTGTAACTTTTCTTTTTCTTCTTTTTCTTTTTGTATTTGAATTTCTCTTTCTAATTTTTCTCTTTCTTCTTTTTCTTTTTGTAATCTTTTTTCTATTTCTTCTTTTTCTTTCTTTTCTTTTTCTTTTTGTAATTGAATTTCTCTTTCTAATTTTTCTTTTTCTTCTATTTCTTTTTGTATTTCAATTTCTTTATCTAATCTTTCATTTAATTTTTTTTCTTTTTGTAATTGAATTTCCATTTCTAATTTTTCTTTTTCTTCTATTTCTTTTTGTAATTTAATTTCTAATTCTAATTTTTTTTTCTCTTCTTTTTCTCTTTGAATTTCTTTTTCTAATTCATCCTTTTTTCTTTTTTCTTCTTCTAATTTTAATTTTTTTATTTTTTGATTTTCAGAAGATGATTCATATAATAATTCTTTTGTTTTATCTAAAATTTTTTTTCCACTTCCTTTAAAATTACTATTTTCATTATTTTCATTTTCAGATTTTTCAGAAGAATTTTTAACTGTATTTGTATAAATATATAATACTCTTTCACCATTTGAATAATTATTTGAATTATTATCTTTATAAAAATAATCATAACCTTTATTAATCAAATTTGGATTATTTTCTTTATTATAATTTTGATAATAATTTGAAAAAGTTGAATTAGGATTTTTAATATTTTTTTCATTATTATTTTTATCATTATTATGATTAGTAGATAAATCATCAATAGAAAGAGAATTATTTATATTACGTAAATTACATTTATTAAATTCATTATCATATTTATTATCATTTGAAGAATAAATATATCTTTGAGAAGAAGGATAAATATTATAATTTGATGAAGGAGAATAAATTTGAGTATCATACATTTCTTTATTAGAATAATTTTCAACTTCATTTTTATTACTATTATAAGTATAATAATTAAAATCATTATCTTCATTTTTATAAAAAGTAAAATCATCATTATCATGATTAATACTACTTCTACTTTTAATACTATTATTTTTATGATTTGAAGGATTACTTATTAAATTTAAATTTAAACCTTTGTATAATTTTGATTTCTCATCAAAATTAGAATTTTCTCTTTTTGAATTATTTTTACTATCATTTTGACTATTATTTAATGAATTAGAATTTGAAATTTTCTTTTTATTTAATCCAATTTCACTTTCTCTCATTGTATAATTTAAAAAATAATTTTTTATATTTGTTGGATTTCTTCTATGACTATATGATAAATTTTCAAATTGATTTAAATTATTATTTGAATTATTTAATGTATATGAATTACCTATTGGAATTCCATTTTTTTTTTGTTTATTTAATTGATTTTTTTTAACACATTTTGTAGATTGAGAAAGAGAATTTTTTAAATTTTTTAAATTTAAATTTTCATTTTTAAAATTTTGGTTTAATAAATAATCATTAAATTTCATTTCATTAAAATTTCTAAGATTTTTTCTTTCTGAATCTAAACTTTCAGTATTTATTGTTTTATTTTTTTGATTAGAAATACTTTTTGAAGTTCTACTTTGATTTAAAGAATTTGAATTTGAATGAAAATTTTTATAATTTTCTCTTTCTAAAGCTATTTCAATATATGAATCTTTAGATCTTTTTCTTTTTGTTTTACCATTCCCTAGAATTGTTAAACTTGGTTGATAAAATTGATTTGTGGGTGTACTTGAATTAAAATGTTCTATACTTCGTGATGAAATGTTTGAATAAATTGAATTTGAGAGGGAGTTTTTCATTTTTTTTTAAATTTTTAAATTTTGTTATAAATCGTATTTAACATTTAATTAATATTTGTTATGAAAAACAATAATAATATGATAAATTAAAATATTTTTTTTAAATGTTTTTATTTAAACATAAATATTTAATCAAATTATATTATTAAATGGAAAGATAGATATTTAATTTATAAATTTTGAATAAAATAATTAATAAATTCAATATAATTATATTTAATTCAAATTAAAAAATAATTAAATATAAATTAATAATATTTAATTAAAATAAATTTAAATAATGTTAATTTTTTTTTAATAATCAAGAGGACGTAATAATAAATAAAAAAAATTTGTATAATGTCTGTTGATGAATATGAAGAAGAAAAAGAAATAACATCAACATTATTTTTTCATAAATATCATTGTATTGAAAAAATATCAGAAGGTTCTTTTGGAAAAATATATAAAGCTGAATATAATAAAAATTATTACGCATTAAAATTTGAAAAAAAAGAAAATAAATATAATACTCTAAATAATGAGGCACAAATTTTAAAATATATCCAAGGTCCACATATTCCAAAAATAATACAATATGGTTATTCAGGAAAATATAATATTATTGTAATGGAATTACTTGGTAAAAATTTAGAGCAAATTATTTCAAAATATAAAAGATTATCAATTAAAACAATTTGTATTTTATTAATTCAAATGATATCAATTTTAGAATATATTCATAGTAAAAATATAATACATCGAGATATAAAACCAGAAAATTTTGCAATGGGAAAAGATATTAATGAGAAATATGTTTATTTATTAGATTTTGGTCTTGCAAAAACATTTTATTCATATCATAGAAAAATAAATACTAAAATATTAACTGGAACTCCAATTTATGCTTCAATTAATTCTTTAAAAGGTTTTGATCAAAGTAGAAGAGATGATTTAGAAGGATTATCTTATGTAATTATGTATTTATTAAAAGGAAATTTACCTTGGAATGAAATTAAAGCTAAAGATAAATATGATAGATATAAAAAAATTTTAAAACAAAAAATTGAAATTAATATAAGTGATTTTTGCAAAAATTTACCTTTTGAATTTGAATATTTTTTTAATTATTGTAGAATATTAAAATATGAACAAAAACCAAATTATGAAAAATTAAGACAATTGTTTTATGATGTTTTAAAAAAAGAAAGTTTTGAAATGGATTATATTTATGATTGGAGTAATATTAATAATTTAAAAATGAATGATAATAAAAAATTATGTTTAATTGATGAAAATAATGATAATGATATAAATAATTATAAAAATAATAAATTTTATGAGATAAATTATATTTTAAATACTAATGAAGGAGAATATGATTTAAATAATTTGTATAATGAATATAATTTAATTAAGAATAATAAAAGAAAAAGGGAAAAAGTAAAAAGTTTTTGTGGATGTTTTATTTTTTAAAATAATTTAAAACATATTTAATTTATTTGAGTGTGTTTTGATTTTAATATAAATAATTTTTTTTATTATAAGCTTTTTAAAATAGTTTTTATAATAATAATTAATTAATTAAATTTAAATATGATAAAAAATTTTAGGGGATTTGAAAAAGAAAGTATTTCTAATATTGATAAATTTGAATCTTATATATCTTTAATTGAATGTATTAAATGTAAAAAAATATCTTTTCCTCCTTGTGAATGTAAATTTTGTCAAAAATGTATTTGTCAAAATTGTAATGAAAATGAAAAATTAATTTGTTCTTCATGTGGAAATAAACTATTATTTTTTCCGGATGATTTAAAACAAATTTATAGAGAATTTATTATAAAATGTAATAATTGTAATGAAAATTTATATATAAATCAAATAATAGACCATAAAAAAACTTGTTCATGTTCATATGATATAATTAATATAGAAGGAGATATAAACAAACCTATAAAAAATTTATTAACTGATTCATTTGAAGAATTAAAAAATAATGATAAAGAAATTGAAGAATTAAAAAAAAGAGTTTCAATATTAGAACAATTAGTAAAAAATTTATATACAGAAATAGATAAATTAAAAAAAGAAAAGAATAACAATTAATTAATTAAAAATATATAATAATATAAATAATTTTAGTAAAAAAAAAATAATTATATATAAAAAATAATTTTATTATAAAATTTATTCTAATAAAAAATTTTCAATAATAAATCATATTTTTTTATTATTCCTTATGTGTGGAAAAATATTCTTTTTTTTCATCAATTTCATCTGAACTTCTTTCAGGCTTATATTTCACTCTTGGAACTAAGGCATCATCAATTCCTGATTTAATATAAGTTATCAATTTAATTTTATTTTCATAATACATATCATCTGGAATTTCATCAATAATACTTTTTATATAGTTAATCTTTCCATTATTTATATCATTTAATTTTTCTTCAAATAAATTCATTAATTCTTTTAATTTTTCTTTTTTTTTATCATACACATTTTCTTCCCATTTATTTTCTAATTTTTTTTTTGTATAATTTTTTTCTCTTTCTTTTCGTATTTCATCCATTATTTTTTGGTTATTTTCCCAATTACTTAAAATATATTTTTCTTTTTTTATTTCTTTTAAATATTCATTTATTGGTGTATATTCATAAGCAAGTAACATAAATGCTTTTTTACATTCTTCATTCCTACATCTTATTCTAAAAAATTTCTCTCTCAAATCATTTTTTTTTAAAAATTCTTCATGTTTTTTTAAATCTTCAAAAATATCAATTGTTTCATCTTTTTCAATTAATTTATTTACTAAATTTAATCTATACATTATATCAAATGAAGAATTTCTGAATTTTTTAATTTCTTCAACTTTCATTTGATCTAATAAAACATTATCACAAAAAGGACATTTTGAATCTGTTAAATCAAAATTTATTCTTTTTTTTAATAATTCTATATCACAAAAAATTGGATCTATTAACCTTTTAAATCTTACACATGCTCTTTTATAAGTATATACAGGTAAATTTGCATATTCCATTTTATTTTCTAATCTATAATCTATATTTTTATCTTCTTCCTCTTTTATTTCTTCTGAGGACCAACTTCCACATCCCATTTTTTATTGTATTTTTAAATTATTTTGAATCTATTTTTTAAATTTGTCTAATTTTTAATTTATAAAAAACAATATATAAAGGAAATATTTTTTATTTTTTTTAATTTGTTTTACTTCACTACTAATTTGAAAATGGATAATAGACTTTGTGTTTATTCTGAAAAATTACCACCTATTTATATCAATTTTTATGTAATTTATAATATATAACAAATATAGAAAAAAAAATTTGTATTATATGATGATAATAGAGTTTTAATAGTAAAATCGCCAATTTACACTTTAATAGTAAAAGGAGAAAATAATAAAATAATTTTACGTTGTCCAGTATATAATTTAATACTTGAAAGTAGTTTTAATCATATTGATGCAGTTCATTGGAAATCAGAAATAAGGAATTTAATATTTAAAAATTTATTTAATATAATTCACATATCAAAAAACTCAAATTATATTAATATAAGAGGAAATAGATTTAATAATAAAATGTATAGTCATTATCATATTCATCATTTAAAAAAGAGATATTAAAGAAATATAAAAAAGACAAAATGAAAGATTAATAAGAAATATTAAAGAAAGAGAAGAAACAATAAGAAAATTTAATGAAGAAAAAATAATAATAGAAATTAAAGAAAGAGAAGAAACAATAAGAAAGGTAAATAAAGAAAGACTAATTCAAGAAATGAAAGAATGACAAGAAAAAATAAGAAAAAAATTAATATAGAAAAAATAATAAAACTTAATGAAGAAAAATTAATAAGAGAAATGAAAGAAAAAGAAGTCAAAGAAATTGAAGAAAAAGAAAAGAAAGATTATTTTCTAATTTTTCTGAAGAAATGAAAAAAATGAATAAAAATTCAGAAGAAGAAGAATTTAAAAAATGAACTTTTTTAATAAAAGATGATGAAGATAATGGAAGTGAATTAGAAAGACCTGCAATTTTTACTGAAAGTTTTAATATTGAATCTGAATTTGAAGAAGAAAAACTTTTTGTAATTAGACAATTTGAGAGAAGTAACATATGATAAAATTGGTAAATTTTCAGATGTTATTCAAAGTGATAGATGTA
>JAEEGK010020320.1_pt1 | contig 14137 bp, 11 predicted proteins | sample 8958771 | NCBI WGS metagenome assembly JAEEGK01 (sample SAMN16246547, study PRJNA631951) | gut metagenome | biome: gut microbiome; feature: rumen; material: SC-attached | host: Bos | place: Iran: Karaj | collected 2018-10
GACGAAGTTGGTGTCAATGACGACGAGGGTCCACCCGTTCCCATTCCGAACACGGAAGTTAAGCTCGTCGGTGGCGAAAATACTTGTCTGGCGACGGACCGGGAAGATAGCACGATGCCAACACAAAAACAGCGACTGCGAATGCAGCCGCTGTTTTTTATACCCAATCGGCATGGATTGACCGTGCTGTGAAACAACAGTATAATTGGTTCGACAAATCGGAATTTTCAGAGGATGTGGAGATTATGCGCATAGATTTCAATGATATAGATTCAATGACGTTTCCGGGAATGAATAACGGCACCGGTATGATGAGTGCCCGCATGTACAATGATGATTCCTATCGGATCATTCCAACATCGATCCACCCAGGCGGAAGCATCGGCTGCCATAAGCAGGAGTCCGGCGATGACATGAACTATATCATCAGCGGAAACGGCAAAGCTTTTTGTGACGGCACAGAAGAAGCTCTGAAACCAGGAGTCATGCACATCTGTCCCAAAGGTTCAGTGCATTCTATTGTCAATACTGGAGAAGAAGATCTGGTCATGCTGACCATCGTGGTGAAGAAATGAGAACGTATTTATTTGAGGAGCCTCTGATCAGGGGGACGATGCTAAAAAGGATAAGCCAATTCACCGCTTTGGTAGATATAGATGGTGAAGAATTGGTCGCTCACATTCCGACGACAAACCGTATCGGTGACGTGGAGAACAAGAATCTGCCGTGTCTCCTGTCCCGGCATGACGACCCGAAGCGCAAGCTGAAATACGATATTGAGGCGGTGCTTCTTTCCGATGACGATAACTGGGTGGGCATCAATCAGATCCTTTCCAACAAACTGGTCGAGTACTTCTTTCATGAGCATGGGCTGGACGAGATTGTTTCGGATTTTGACACTGTGCAGCGCGAAGTGAATCTGGGAGTATCCAAGCTGGATTTCAAGATCGGAGACATCTACCTGGAAGTAAAGACTCCGCTGACAACGATCAATGTAAAGTATGGGAAGGACATCCGAACACTTCCGCCCAAACCGTTTTCATCAACAGACAGGATGGTCAAGCATCTCAGAGAGCTTGCAGGATCGCTAAAGGACCATGAAAAAGCTGTCTTTCTGCAGGTTTTCCAGTATCGCATCACAGAGAGAAAGGCAAGGCTGAGGTCTACGCACTATGAGGAGGTTTCACAAACCTTCAGGGAAGCGTCAGAAGCGGGCGTTGAATTCTGGGAGATCCAGATGGATTTCAGGCCGGAAGGAGTAACCCTTTACAGCGTAAATAGAAGTTTAGACTTATAAATTCCCGTTTGTATTTGTTGAAAAGAGCCGCGTAATAGAAAAAGAGGTGCGAGCCGCCAGACTCGTACCTCTTTTCACTTCTTTGCGGAGTTCCCGCAAACAGCCGCTGGTTCTTCGCATCCCCCGTCCTCGCAGAAAGACCGGAAGGCGGTCTTTCTGCGAAAAGGAGGAGCAGCGAAGCGATACGCAGTTCTCGCGGCTCTTACGGAAACCGCGGGAACGCAGCGAGCGGAGCTTGCTCCGACGTCAGTCCGTCAGCACGCAGCCGGTGTAGGTCAGGGTGCCGGGGCCGTAGTAATACTTCATCCCGTTGGCCTTGCACACGTCGCTGACGATCATCCCCAGGCCCTCCATGGGGTGGGAGAGCTTGTCGGGGAAGCGGCAGGGCGCGTCGGGATAGGTGCACTGCTTGCAGCCCATGCAGGCGGACGCGCCCATGATCATAGAGCCGGGGAGCTCCCGGCGCACCAGCTCCGCGAACTTCTTCATGGCCTCCCCGTGGTTTTTGCCCAGCTCCATGAAGCCGTCGAAATCCAGGGAGTCGATCTCCCCGGTGGTCTGCACCAGCAATCCCCGCTTGAATTTCCTGATCTTGGCGTCGCATTCCTCCAGGGTGCCGCAGCCGGGAGGACAGGACCAGTTCTTCCCGTAGTTGTGGCATTTGTTCTCCGCGCAGGCATCCCGCGCTTCCTTCCTCAGCTCGATGGTGTCCACGTCCAGCTCCCCCACGTGGCTGAAGCCGCATTCCAGGGCCTTTTCCTTCCAGTATTCCAGATCGACCAAAATCACCACGACCTTTCGATCAAGTATCTCTCCATTCCTGTCAGGTCATTCCGCTTTATCCCAGATTCTTCACCGTGCGCGCGGACATACGGTGGATCGTTATTTGAATACAGAATAACAGGCGTCAGACCGGTTTTCAAGTATAAAGCGCCCCGCGGAATTGACAATCCGCCTCTGCCGTGGTAAACTGCCAAAATCCGATAGAAACAGAGGACATAGAATATGAAAACGATCGTTGTTAAATTCGGCGGCAGCAGCCTGGCCAGCGCCGCCCAGTTCCGCAAGGTGGGGGACATCCTCCGCGCCGACCCGGCCCGACGCTTCCTGGTGGTCTCCGCCCCCGGCAAGCGGGACAGCGGCGACACCAAGGTGACGGATATGCTCTACCGCTGCTATGACCTGGCCGTCGCCGGTGAGGATTTCGCGCCGGTGCTGGAGGCAGTCCGCGCCCGCTATGGGGAGATCGCGGAGGGCCTGGGCGTCAAGTTCGATCTGGACAGCGCCTTGGCGCCCATCGCGGAGCACCTGCGCAAGGGCCCCCAGCGGGACTATATGGCCTCCCGGGGCGAGTATCTCAACGCCCGGCTCATGGCCGCCTGGCTGGGCTGGACCTTCCTGGATTCGGCGGATTACATCCGCTTCCGCGCCGACGGCGTCCTGGACCCGGACACCACCTATCAGCTGCTGGGCGCGGCCATGGCGAAGACGGAAAAAGCGGTGCTGCCCGGCTTCTACGGCGCCGATGAGACCGGCCGGGTGGTCACCTTCTCCCGCGGCGGCTCCGACGTGACCGGGGCCATCGCCGCCCGCGCCTCCAAGGCGGATATGTACGAGAACTGGACCGACGTTTCCGGCATGCTCTTCACCGACCCCCGCATCGTGCCCAACCCCTCCTACATCCCCTTCATCAACTACCGGGAGCTGCGGGAGCTGAGCTACATGGGGGCCAGCGTGCTGCATGAGGACGCGGTCTTCCCCGCCCGGCGGGCGGGCATCCCCATCAACATCCGCAACACCAACCGCCCCGACGACCCCGGCACCCTCATCGCCGCCGAGGCCCCGGCGGGCACGGAGATCGGCCCCGTTACCGGCATCGCCGGGAGGAAGGGCTTCGACACCGTGCTGGTGGAGAAATCCATGATGAACAGCGAGATCGGCTTCACCGCCCGGCTGCTGGATATCTTCGCCGCCCACGGCGTCCCCTTTGAGCACTGCCCCACGGGCATCGACACCATGAGCGTGGTGGTCTCCGCCGACGCCTTCCGCCCCCACCGGGAGGAGATCCTGGCGGCGCTGGAAACGGATCTGAAGCCGGACGTCCTGAAGGTGGAGGAGGGCCTGGCCATGATCGCCGTGGTGGGCTGCGGCATGGTGGCCAACAAGGGCATCGCCGCCCGTATCCTGGGGGCGGTCACCGCCGCCGGCGTGAACATCCGCATGATCGACCAGGGCTCCAGCGAGCTGAACATCATCATCGGCGTCCGGGAGGAGGACTACGAGACCGCCATCCGGGGCCTGTATAAGGAATTCCACTAATACACAAGGGGCATCCGTCGCCGGAACCGGCTGCGGATGCCCTGTTTGTAAAGAAAGGAGCAGACTATGCCGACCGTTGAAGTGGAAAAAGGTGTGGAGATCTTTTACGAGGAGCTGGGGTCCGGGGACCGGTATCTTCTCTGCACCCAGGTGGGCCACGGGCGCTTCACCCTGGAGCGGGAGCTGGCGAAGCGGGGCTTTCACGTGTTCCTGCTTACCAACCGGGGCTTCGGCCGCTCCACCCATGTGACGGAGGATTACGGGGAGCACTGGTACGACCGCTTTGCCGACGACGTGGCCGCCTTCGCGGATAAAATGGGCATCGGCCGCTTCGCCTATTCCGGGGCCTCCCACGGGGCGGGCGCCGGCTGGCATGTGGTGCTGCGCCATCCGGAGCGGGTGATCTGCTTCTTCGCGGTGGTGCCCGGCCCCCACAACCTGGACGAGGGGAAGCAGTCCATCCGAAGCCTGATGGCAGAGGGCAAGATGAAGCTGCCGGTGATGCGCACCGACTCCGACGATCCCCGCATCCGGGAGCGCTACGCCCTGGAGGATGCCGCGAGCAAGGCCCAGCGTGCCGAGCCGGACTACGCGGAAGTCTACGATGCCCCGGAAACCAGGGCCATCGACTACGGGCGTCCCCTGGCCGCCCTGCACACGGAGGCCAGGGTGCAGGAGGCCCTGAAGACGATCAAGACCCCGGTGCTCATCATCGGCGGCATGGAGGACCACATCTCCCGCCCTGACCTCATGCTGCGCACCGCCGCCTGCCTGCCATGCTGCAAGCTCGTCATCCATTCCGGCGTCTCCCATGCCATCCCCATGGTGGAGGACGCCGCCGAGGACGCGGTGCGGTTTTATGAGAACCTGGTGCAGACGGGGTACTATTACAGCCCCATCGTGAACGACTAGCGGCGCAGCGCTGAAAACGGTAACGCGCAGGGAGGGCAAGGGATATGGATCACAGGATCGTGGAAGGCGCGGAAAACATGAAGCCGGAGGATGTGGTCCGGCTTCTGCGGACGACCTATTGGGCAGAAAAGCGACCGGCGGAGTTGATCGAAAAGTCCATGGCCAATTCCGCCTGCTATGGGATTCGTTCTGAAAACGACGGGCGGCTGATCGGATTTGCCCGGATCATCACCGACTATGCCACGACCTACTATCTCTGCGACGTGGTGATCGACCCGGCGTATCGGGGCCGGGGCCTGGGAACAGCGCTGGTGGGATATATCGAAGGGCTGCCGGTATATGCCGGGCTGCGGGGCTTTCTCATCACCAGGGACGCCCACGGGCTTTACCGGAAATTCGGCTACGAGGTCGTGAACGACCGGGTCATGGTGAAACTCACCAAAGGAAGCGACGGGACATGCTGACGGGAGAGGAGATCGAAGGGAAGCTCAAAGCCCAGCTGGCCCTGGAACTGAACTGCGCGCCGGAGGACTTCTCCGGGGAGGAAACGATCATCACGCGCCCCGTCCTCCCGGAAAAGCGGCGGCGGTTTTCCGACAAGCCCTTTTTCCTGCAGATGGCCACCTTCGGCGCGGGGGCGGTGATCTCCGCGGACGAGGCGCTGCACCCCTGGCTGCGGGCGTGGGTCCGGGGTAAACGGGGCTTCTGGCTCTTTGAGCAGCATAATTATCTGGAATTGGAGCGGGAGCTGGAGAAATACGGCTTTCGGATGGCGCAGACGCATCACATGTTCGCCCCTGAGCCGGAATGGATGGAGATAAAGACGGAGCTTCGGGTCCGCTGGCTGGAGCAGGGGGATATCGCGCCCTTCTATGGGCGGGCGGAATTCCCCAACGCCATCTGCTCCCGCTTCCATCCGGAACGGCCCGACGTGCTGGCCGTCATCGCCCTGGAGGGGGAGAAGATCATGGGCATGGCGGGCTGTTCCGCCGACACGCCGGAGCTGTGGCAGATCGGCATCGACGTCCTGCCGCCCTACCGGGGCCGGGGCGTGGGGAAGGCCCTGGTGGCCCTGCTGCGGGACGAAGCTTTCCGCCGGGGCGCGCTGCCCTATTATGGGACCAGCCTTTCCAATATCGCCTCCTGGCGGGTCGCCCTGGCCTGCGGCTTTCTCCCGGCCTGGGTGGAGGCGGAAGCGCGGGAGTCGGAGGACAAGAGCTTCGAGAAATGAAGCGCAAAGGAAATCGGGGACCGGATAAGCTCATCCGGTCCCCGATGCCATGGGTTCGGGTTGGTTTTATTCTCCGTATCTGCCCAGATATCTGGCGACGGTGTAGGCGGTGCCGGTGGCGTTGAGGATGGTGGAACTGTTGACGCAGTCCCCCACCATGTGGAAGGACCTGGCCGCAGAGTAGAAGCTCAGGGCCTCCTCCTTCCGGGAGCGCATGCCTGCGGCGTAGACCACCGTGTCCGCCGGGAAGAAGATTTCCCCCTGGCGATTGGAGCAGCGGACGCCCTCGGCGGTGATCTCCTCTGCTTTGGTACCCAGGTTCAGGGGCACCTTGTGCTGGATGAGCATGTCCCGGACGGCGATGCCGTGGCAGGAATTGCCGCCGTCGTTGAGGAAGGGGGCCATTTCCACCAGCGTCACGTCCTTGCCCAGGCTGCTGAGGTAGATGGCCAGCTCGCTGCCCGCCAGACCGCCGCCCAGGATGAGGATCTTCCCCTTGGCTATTTCCGGCTTTGCGAAGACTTCCACGGCGGAGTGCACCTGGGGCAGGTCGATGCCGGGGATGGGGGGCTTCACCACGTCGGCGCCGATGGCGCAGATCACCGCGTCGGGCTTCATCGCTTCGGCAGAGGCCTTGTCCACGGGGGTATTCAGACGCACCTCCACCCCCAGCTTTGTGAGGGAGGCCTTCTGCTGCTCGATGAAGCGGTGGAGGGCCGATTTGAAGGGCACGTCCTTTTCGCAGAGGATGGTGCCGCCCAGCTCGCCGGTCTTCTCGCAGAGGACGACGTCGTGGCCGTTCTCCGCGGCGGTGACGGCGGCCTGCATGCCGCTGATGCCGCCGCCGATCACCAGCACCTTCATCTTCTTGGCGGGGGGCAGGGCATAGTAGTTTTCCCGGTTGCGCTGGGCTTCCGGGTTCAGGGCGCAGAGCATGTCCCCGTGGCTCACCGTCTGGCTGAAGCAGGTGAGGCAGCGCATGCATTTGCGGATCTCGTCTACCCGGCCGGAACGCACCTTGTTGGGCAGGTCCGGGTCGCAGTTCAGCTGGCGGGCCATGCAGATGATGTCCGCCTTGCCCTCGGCCAGCACCTTTTCCATGAGCCAGGGGTCGCTGAAGCCGCCGGCCACTCCCACCAGGCTCTTTTTCACGTGCTTCTTGATCTCGGCGGCCACGTCCGCGTGGTGTCCCTCCTCATAGAACATGCTCAGATGGGTGCGGGAGAAGGATTCCGGATTCATGGTGTCCATGGCGCTGACGGAGACGCTGATGATGTCGGCGTGGCCGTCCAGCTGCTCGGCGATGCGGCAGCCCTCCTCCACCCCGTAGCCGTCGGGCACGATCTCCGTGCCGCTGATGCGGATCTCCACGGGGAAATTCCGCCCGCAGACCCGGTGGATCTCGTCGATGGCCATGACGGCGAAGCGGCAGCGGTTCTCCGCGCTGTCCCCTCCCCATTTGTCCGTGCGTTTATTCTCCTGGGGGCTGAACCAGTGCTGGAAGGCCCTGGAGTGGGCGGCGTGGATGCTCACCATGGGGAAGCCCGCCCGCTTGGCGGCCATGGCCCCCAGGCCGAAGTCCCGGATGACCTCCAGGATGCGCTCCTCCGTCATGGCCTTCACGGGGAAGCCGTCGGCGTTGCGCTCCATGTCGCAGGGGCCCTCCAGGGGCTTGCCGGAGGCCCGGAAGATGCCCATGCTGGGCTTGCTGGGGCCGGAGCCGGAGAAGCACAGCTCCATGGTGGGCACCGCCCCGTGGCGCTTGACGATGTCCGCCATGCGGGCATAGTTGTAGTTCTGCATGTTCACGATGTCCCGGGGCCACTTCCCGTCGCTGAACTCGGTGTGGTCGATGATGACCTCGCCCTCGGACACCGTGGCCGCCCCGCCCATGGCGATGCGCTCGAAGCTCATGAGCCCGTCCACGCTGGGCTGGCCGGGGGCGATGTCGTCCGTGTGGCCGGTGGGCGCGCAGAACATATGGTTGCGGTAGATCACGTCGCCGATCTGCAGCGGCGCGAGAAGATGGGGAAATTCCCTGAAAGCGTCGACCATGCCATGCTCCTTTCCGCCCGGCGAAGCGCCGGGTATCCCGTTTTTTGTCCTTACTATACACCCGTTCCCGCCGGGGAAACAATACCCTTTCGCAATTTACATCGCAAAAAGCGCCGCAGACGCCGCAGGCACGGCGCGGGGCGAAAGGTCCCGCAAAAAAGCGGTGGCGTTTCCGCGGGAACCGGAGTATAATCGAAGACAACGGAAAGAATAAAGACAGGAGAAAAGAAAAATGAGCGTACAGAAATACCCCCATTTGTTTTCCCCCATCCAGGCGGGCGGGACCCTGTTCCGCAACCGCATCTTCGCAGCGCCCACCGGCGTCTCCTTCGTGGACAGCGACGGGCTCCTGATGCCGGAGGTGGGCGCCTACTATGAGCGCAAGGCCCTGGGCGGCGCGGCCAGCGTGTGCATCAGCGGCGGCGGCGTGAGCCGCCGGGGCATGGCCTACGGCGGCGGTATGCTCCCGTACACGAACCACCGGGGCATGCCCTTCTACACCTACGTGACGAATTCCATCACCCGCCATGGCTGCGTGGCCTCCCTGGAGCTGCAGCACGGCGGCATCCATTCCGACCAGGCCCAGGATCTGGGCATTCCCATCTACGGGCCCAGCGAGACGGAGTTCCACGGGAAGCCCGTCCTGGCCATGACGGAGGAGATCATTCAGGAGACCATCGACGACTTCGTAAAGGGCGCGAAATACGCCCAGCGGGCGGGCTTCGGCATGGTCACCATCCACGGCGGCCACGGCTGGCTCATCCACCAGTTCCTCTCTCCCTCCACCAACAGGCGGACGGACCGCTGGGGCGGCAGCACGGAGAACCGGGCGCGGCTGGCGGTGGAGATCTGCAAGGCCATCAAGCGGGAGGTCCCGGGCCTCACGGTGGAGATCCGCATCAGCGGCTTCGAGGGCACGCCCGACGGCTACGAGGTGGACGAGGGCATCCGCATCGCCGAGCAGCTGGACGGGATCCCCGACATCATCCACGTCTCCGCCGGCAGCAGCACCTTCACTGTCACCCACCCCTCCATGTTCGACCCCGACGGGGTGAACGTGCGTCTGGCGGCGGCCATCAAGCCCCATATGCGCCGGTCGAAGGTTGCCACCGTGGGCGCCCTCAGCGACCCGGCGCTGCTGGAGGAGATCGTCGCCTCCGGCAAGGCGGACATCGTGGAGATGGCCCGGGGCCTCATTGCCGATCCGGACCTGCCCAACAAGGCCAGGACCGGCCGGGACGACGAGATCGACCGCTGCCTCCGCTGCTACCACTGCTTCAGCGAGGTCATGTCCTCCGGGCAGTTCTGCTGCACCCTGAATCCCACCATCGGCAGGGAGGAGGAGTATTCCACCGCGCCCCTTCCGGCGGCAAAGAAGAAGGTGGTCGTGGTGGGCGGCGGCATCGCTGGCATGCAGGCGGCCGTTACCGCGGCCCGCCGGGGCCACGCCGTGAGCCTCTATGAGAAGAGCGACCGGCTGGGCGGCGTCCTCCTGTGCGAGGAGGCGGTGCCCTTCAAGAAGCACCTGGCGGAATACCTGGACCGGCAGGCCCGCCGCCTCATCGGAGCGGGGGTGGAGCTGCACCTGAACCACGCCCTCAGTCCCGCAGAGGCGGAGGCCCTGGAGGCGGACGTGATCGTCGCCGCCCTGGGCTCGTCGCCCGCCATGCCCCCCATCCCCGGCCTGGAGACCGCCGTCCCCGTGACGGAGGCCTACGCGCAGCCGGAGAAGCTGGGGCAGAAGGTGCTCATCCTGGGCGGCGGCATGGCCGGAACGGAGCTGGCGATCTATCTCAGCGGCCTGGGACGGCAGTGCGAGGTGGTGGAGATGGCCCCACGGCTGAACTTCGCCAACAATTCCTGCCACAGCGCCGCCGTCACGGAGCAGCTGCGGAAGTGCGCCGTCGCCGTGCACACCGGGACGAGGGTCACGGCGGTGTCGGCGGGCAGCGTCACCTGCGAGACGGGGGAGGGGACCGCCGTCCTTTCCGCGGACAGCGTGGTGAACGCCCTGGGCAGGACCCCGAAGCAGGAGGAGGCGGCCGCCTTCGGCCTCTGCGCTCCCGTCTTCTACGCCGTCGGCGACTGCCTGGCCGCGAAAAACGTCTATGAAGCCAACCGCCTGGGCTACAACGTGGCCATGGATATCGGGAAATAAACAGGCAATAAACAGGGAATAAAAGGAAACAAACAGCGCGTCGGGAGGAAATTTTCTGAAATTTCCTCCCGACGATTGCGTTTTGCCCTTTCTCGCTGTCTCTATTATGGAGGGTTCTTTTCCTCCGAATGAACGAACGAGAAGGGAGCGCCCGCTTTGAATCGCTTTGTTACCGACGCAAGTCCCCACACCCGTTACCTGATCTACCCCCTGGGTCTGCTGAACAAGCCGCTGAACCGTGTGGAGACCTTGCTGTATCTGCTGCTCTACAACCGGATCCGCCTCTCCGCGCAGAACGAGGGGTGGCGGGACGGGGAGGGCAGGATCTGGTGCTATTATCCCGTGCGCGAGCTGGCCGCCCGCCTGGGCTGCGGCGGCACCACCGTGAAGAACGGGCTGCGCCGCCTGGAGGCCCTGGACCTGATCTCCCGACAGCGGCAGGGCCTGGGAAAAGCGGACCGGATCTTCGTCCGTATCCCGGAGGAAGCGGACACCCCGTCCTGCCCGGAAGCGGACACCCCGTCCTGCCCGGAAGCAGCGGGCGATCCGTCCCGTGCCGGGGGAAGGGCGGACACCCCGTACGGTCCTCCGGAGGACGCCCCGTCCTGTCCGCCGAAGGACAGACGGGATGACCTGCAGCGGTCACCCCGTCCTGTCCCAAGTAATATAGAAAGAATAAAAAGAAAGATCTGAAGGAAGGAAGGAAAAAGGCGTACGGCAGCTACGGCAACGTGTATCTCACCGACGGGGAGTACGCGGCCCTGCTGCGGGAGTATCCCGACCTTCCCATCCGGATCGGAAAGCTCTCCATTCTTCTGCATTACGATTCCCGGCACTTCCCGGATCACGCGGCCCAGCTGCGGAATTGGGCCTGGATGCTGGGGGGAGAAGCGTCCTCCGGGGCGTGATCACCGCCCGATGTCCCTGGCCAGCTGGAAGGCGGCCTGGGTGGCGGCCACGATGTTCTTCGGGGTCACGCAGTCGCCCAGCATGTAAAATTCCGGCGCGCAGTCCCGGAGGGCCAGGGCGTCCTCCCGCAGAGGCCGCTGTCCCGCGGCGTAGATCACCGTATCGGCGGCGATCTCGTATTCTCCCTCGGGCCCGGCCACCAGGAGACCGGTCTCCGTCACCGCCACGGCCCGGGTGGAGGTGCGCACGCGCATGTTGGGGAGCTCCTTCAGCTTCACGTTCAGGGCCACGCCCTGCACCAGGGCTTCCCCGGCGGCCATGCCCACGTCGTCCATGCGCTCGCTGGTGCCGCCGCTCTTGTCGGAGGCCAGGGTGGTGGGGAGCATCTCGATCACGTCCACCTCCCGGCCTTTGTAGCCCGCCAGGAAGACCCCCAGCTCCAGGCCCACCAGGCCGCCCCCCAGGATGACGCATTTTCCTCCGGCCTTCTCCGGGTCGTAATATACGTCCTCGGCCCCCGCCACGTTCGGGGCGTCGATGTTCTTCACCGGGGGCTTCACCGGCCTTGCGCCCAGGGCGGCGACGATCACGTCCGGCCGCAGCTCCCGGGCCAGGGCCGGGGTCGCGGCGGTGTTCAGGCGCACCTCGATATCCGAGCGGGCGATGCGCCTTTCCTGGAGGTCCAGGTAGCGCTCCAGGGGCTTTTTGAAGGGAATATTGGCCTCGCAGCGGAGGACGCCCCCCAGCCGCCCGGTCTTTTCGCAGAGGATCACCCGGTGGCCCCGTTGGGAGAGGGTGAGGGCGGCCTGCATGCCGCCGATCCCGCCGCCCGCCACCAGCACGGTCTTCTTCTCCCGGGGCGGCGTGTCGAACATGCAATCCAGCTCGTTGCCGATCTCCGGGTTCGTGGAGCAGTAGAAGATGCCGCCCAGGGTGCTGTTGGAGAAGCAGGTGAAGCAGCGCATGCAGCGGTTGATGTCGTCCTCCCGCCCGGTCTGGACCTTCAGGGGCAGGTCCGGGTCCGCCAGGCTCTGCCGTCCCAGCTCCACGATATCCGTCCGGCCGGAGGCGATGAGCTCCTCCATCATGCCCACGTCCGTCAGCGCCCCCACGGTGGCCACGGGGGTCTTCACGTGCTTCTTCACCTCGGCGGCGTAGAAGGTGTTGCAGCCGTCCTCCAGGAACATGGTGGGGTGGGTGCGCATGCTGGCCCTGTCGTCCTCGTGGTGGCCGGCGGAGATGTGCAGCAGGTCCACCTTCCCGTCCAGGGCCTTGGCGATGGCCACGCACTCGTCCACGTCGTAGCCCCCGGGCACCCACTCGGCCCCGGAGAGGCGGATCTCGATGGGCATGGCATTGCCCACCCGCTTCCGCACCGCCTCGATCACCGCCAGGGGGAAGCGCATCCGGTTTTCCAGGCTGCCGCCCCACTTGTCCCGGCGGGTGTTCTCCCGGGGACTCATGAACTGGTTCAGGCACCAGCCGTGGCCCCCGTGGAGGGTGATCATCTGGAAGCCCACCTGCCGGGCGTAGGCCGCCGCGTCGGCAAAGCAGGCGATGAGCCGCTCCAGCCAGGCGTCGTCAAAGGCCCGGACCTCCACGCCGTCGGCCCGGAGGCCGTCGGCAAAGCCGTAGACGAAGCCTTCCTTTTCCCACATATTGGAATTGACCCCCGCGTGGTTCAGCTCGGCGGCGGCCACGGCCCCGTGCCGGGTGATGCCCATGGCGGTGCGGAACAGGCTGGCCTTGCCCCGCACGTCGTCGCCACGGAGCTGGAAGGGGTGGCTGTGCCCCGCCCGGGAATCCACCATGAAGTCCCCCACGCAGACGGAGGCAAAGCCCCCTTGGGCCTTGCGCTCGTAGAAGGCCATGGCGTCCCGGGTGAGGAACTTGTCGGCGTCCAGCTGGGGGTTATCCTGGGGAGAGGCGAAGATGCGGTGCTTGAAAAACTGCTTTCCCAGCACGATGGGGCTCAGCAGGCTGGGGTAATCCGATGCGGCCATAATGATGCTCCTTTGGCAATAGTATGTAGATTGTTATTCCCGGGACTCCGGGGTTCCGTATTCTCGGAGCCTCGCAGAGTTCGCGCCCGCAGGCGCGAAGAAATCGAATGATTTTCGGGCGGAATTCATTTCTGCCCGAAAATACCTTTCACGGAGCGGACTTCGTCGGAGCAAACTCCATATCATTCGCTTCGGCCCAGCAGGCCAAAGCTCATTCATTTCGTTGCTCCTCCTCTTCAAAAATGAAGCGATGCTTCATTTTTGAGAAGGACGTTTTGTCGGAATCTTCAAGCAGTGCCGCTTGCGGCGCTGCGCCGTATTCCGGCAAATAAGGACGCAGTGCGGGGAGCGAAGCGCTATCCCCTCTCAAATCGGAGCCCAGCGAAGCGGATCCGATTTGACTATTAGTACATGCCCATGTCGCCGCCGGCGGCAGGAGCCGCGGGTGCGGGAGGCTCGGGCTTGTCGGCTACCAGGGCTTCGGTGGTCAGCAGCATGGCGGAGACGGATGCGGCGTTCTCCAGGGCGCTGCGGCAGACCTTGGCGGGGTCAACGATGCCGGCGGTGAGCATATCGCCGTAGACCTCATTGGCGGCGTCGAAGCCGTAGTTGACGTTGCGGTTGTTCTTGACCTTCTCCAGGATCACGCTTCCCTCCAGGCCAGCGTTGATGGCGATCTGGCGGATGGGGGCGGCCAGAGCCTTGGCGATGATGGCAGCGCCGGTCTTCTCGTCGCCGGACAGGGTGCCCAGCATCTTCTCCACGGCCTTGGCAGCGTTCACATAGATGCTGCCGCCGCCGGCCACGATGCCTTCCTCCACGGCGGCACGGGTGGCGTTCAGCGCATCCTCCACGCGGAGCTTCTTTTCCTTCATCTCAGCCTCGGTAGCGGCGCCCACCTTGATGACGGCCACGCCGCCGCTCATCTTGGCCAGCCGCTCCTGCAGCTTCTCACGGTCATAGTCGGAAGTGGTGATCTCGATCTGGGCCTCGATCTGCTTGATGCGGCCCTTGATGTCGGCGCTGTTGCCGGCGCCGTCCACGATCACGGTGTTCTCCTTGGTGACCTTCACCTGACGGGCGGAGCCCAGGACCTCCACGCCGACTTCCTTCAGCTCGATGCCCACGTCGCTGGACACGACCTGCGCGCCGGTCATGGTGGCGATGTCGATCAGCATCTCCTTGCGGCGGTCGCCGAAGCCGGGGGCCTTGACGCAGACGCAGGTGAAGGTGCCGCGCAGCTTATTGAGGAT
>JAEEGK010020324.1_pt1 | contig 14136 bp, 10 predicted proteins | sample 8958771 | NCBI WGS metagenome assembly JAEEGK01 (sample SAMN16246547, study PRJNA631951) | gut metagenome | biome: gut microbiome; feature: rumen; material: SC-attached | host: Bos | place: Iran: Karaj | collected 2018-10
ATTAATAAATTTAATAACAGAAATTAAATATTAATATATAAAATTATTAAAAATTATAAAATAAAACAGCTAATAAAAATAAATATTATGAAGGAAATACGAAAAGATGAAAAAATCACTGAAAAAGATTTAATAATAGAAAAAGAGAGTATAAATAAAAAATCATTTTTCAAAAAAATAATTTTTTGTTTTTTCACAAATAAAATAAATATAGTTATAATTGTACTTATAATTATTTCAGAAATATTTAGATTGAATCAAAAGTACAAAATAAATTTGAGGAAACTTCTTATATTATTATTAATATTAAATACAATGATTAAATACATTTTAGATATTAAATATTATTTTAAAGAGAAAAAAAATAAAGAAACTGAAAAAGAAAAATTAAAAAATTTAGAAAAAGAAAATAATACTAATTTAGAAACTCAATATTCAACATTAAATACAGAAAATGAATCTCCAATAAAATTAAAATCAAAACATGTTAAATTAAATTCAAATGAAAAAAATAAAAAAGAATTAAATGATGAAAAAAATGATTTTGAAACATTAAATTCTTCTATTCAAGGAAGTGAAAGAGATTCTGGAAAAAATTTTTTTAAACAAAATAAAATTAAAGGTATTAAACTTTTTAGGGATACAGAAAATAAAAAAATTAATTCACTTAATGAATATTCTATAAAATTAAAATGCTATTTTTTTACAAAAATTTTATGTCATGTTGGATATCATTTTAATCAAAGAAAATTATATGATCATTTCATAAAATGGAAAAAAAATGCTGGTATTAAAATATATGAAAAATAATATATTTATGTTAAATATTATAACTTTAATTTTCAGAAATATGTTTATAAAGTTTATATAAAATATTTTATTTTGTTTATAACTTAATTTAAAATAAAAAAATATTTTGGGGTTAATATGAAATTAATCATTATTAAAATATAAAAGACAGAAATAAATTAAATATTTTTTTTATTTTTTAATTAATTAATTAATTCATGAGAATTTATATTTTTATATTTAAAAAAAAAAACCAATTAAATTTATTATAGATTGAAAATTAAAAAAAATTTAATTTTTCCAAATATTTTTTTTATTATTACATCATTAAATAATATTTTTTCCCAAATAAAATAAAAAAAATTATTAAAACTTTAATAATAACTAAATAAGCTTCAAAATATAATTTAATTAACTAAAATTATGAGAATTGAATAAAAAAAATTTGAATAATGGGGATGATTAAATAAATTATTTGATAATTTGAAAAAATCCATCTTCTTCTAATTCATGTGCTGATTTTTTTTTAATAAATCTTTTTTTATATTTTTTAATCAAAAAAATTAAATAAACAAATATTCCAATTAGAACAACAAAAAATAATAAAATCCAATAAAAATTTTTATCATTAGTTTTTTTATTTTTATCATAAAATCCAACAATTTTTCTATCAGCATCAAAACTAACATCATATTTTTTAAAAAATAAATTTCCAAATAAAAATCTCATATAATGTTCAAATTCATCTGATTTTGGAAAAACAACAAGAAAATATTTTTTATTATTATATTCAAACCATAAATCTTGATAAGTAAATTCAATATTAAAATCAATTTCGGAATTAGAAATAATTAAACTTGGAAAATTATTAATATTAATATCTTTATCACAAACATAATAATAATAATGTTGATTGAAAATATTAGGATAAATACCATCAACTTCAAAAAGTTTATTTTCGCATTTTTCTTTCAATTGATCGAAAAAATTTTTAGAAATTAAATCATAATAATCAGTACTTCCAATAATTAAACCAAATTCATATGCAAAAATAATAATATTAGAATCCAATTCATTATTTCCACTTTTTATATCAACTGAAATTCCATAAATATAATCTTCTAATTCTTTATTACAATTAATTTCTTGAAAAGCTTCTTTTAAATATAAAGGTTTTTTTATATCATATAAATAATTTCCTATTATTAAATTTCCTTCATTTTTTTTTGTAAAAAGTAAAGTAAAAGTTTCATCATTAATAACATTTAAATTTTTTAATTGAGTTAATATAAAATCAAATTCAGGTTTATATATTGAATATGTTTTTTTTCCTAAAGAAATTGCACCAGAACCTTTTGCATGAGAATTTTTAGATAATTCATCAGTTAAAATAAAATTTAATTTATTTTCTTTTTCATTTTCAAAAATAAAATTATCTTTTACATATATTCCATTATTTATATCTTGATCATTATAATGTAATTTTCTTTTACCTGTAATTTCTAATGTTGATGATTTATTACTATTAAATAATTTTTCTTGATACGAAGATGTGTTTGAATTTATTATATATGTTAATTGAGATGTTGATTTTATTTTTACTGAAATTTCCTCTTTTAAAGAACCTATTTTAACTTTTATTAATGCTCCATTAAAAAAAAGTGTTTTTATTAATGTTTCATCATCTAAATTTAAAGGTATTTCTTCTAATTTAAATGGAATTGTATAATATGATTTTATTTCTATTATTAACAATAATAAAATGAAATTATATATTTCATTCATTTTTTCAAATAATTAAATTTTTTTCAATTTTATTTAAAATTATTGTTTATAAATTTAATCCTCAATACTTTCTTAAAGTTATTGATGATAATAATAAATATTTAGAAGAAATTATGTAATGTAAATAATTTTTTAAAAACTTGAAAAAATAATTAAAAAAAATGAAAAAAATATTAAATATTTTTCCTTTGTTTTCAAAAAAAAACAGAATAATAAAGATTATTTAAATATAATCTCTAAAAAATATAAATGCGTTTTTTTTTCCTTAAATATTTATTATGGATAATAATTGTGTTTTTTTACTTTATATAATGATTATTTATATTAACTCTCTAACATTTAAATTCTAATTGTTTCTTTTTAATTTTCTATTTATTTTCATTCAATGAAAACTTTTTTCTCATCGATTTGTTTTTTTGCTATTTTTTTTTAAATAAATTTAAATATTGTGAACCTCTTTCTTTAATTCTTAATTTATTGTTTCTTTTGTAGGAGTAAAGTTTTCAAAAATTTTTAAATATTAATTTAATAATATAATTATGTTTTAAATCAAACTTCATAATTTATAATGAATTTATAAAAGTTATTTAAGTAAATTTTTGATTTCAATTATTTCATAAAGATATTAATGATTAACCATTTTATATATAAATTTAATGGATATAATTTAAAATAATAAATTTAAGAGATTAATTAATAATATTACATTAGATATAAGTTTTTTTTAATGAATAATAATTTTTTAATTTTTAGATAAATATTATCCAAATTTACAATTGGTTTTTATATAAAAAAATCAAATTTATCACTAAATTCAAAAATAAAATATTATAATTAAAATAATGAATATTCCATAAATAATAAGAATGAAGAAAAAGAAAGAAACAATAATGAAAAATTATAGACAATAATGAATATGATTTAGATATATTACAAATAAAAAGAATTAAATAACAAATTGATTTGAATAATAAATAAATCTGTAATTTTAAAGTTAAGGAAATTTTGAAAAAAGAATCAATCAATTCATCACAAATTGATTGAAAATAATATAATGTTAATAAAGTTTATTGATTCGTTGATTAATTTTTATTTAATAAATAAAATCAAGAATAAAAAATATCACCTATAATTTTTTTTTGTCATTTCCTCATTTTTATAAGTTCAATAAAAAAGGTCAAAAAAAACATTAAAAAGATAATAATATTTTTTTTATTTCATTGTCATTTGTTTCAATTTCACAATTTTTGTTTAAACCAGTGAACACATCACACATATTATTAACATTATTAGTATTAAAATTAGATAAATTTAAAGAAGTTAAAGAAGTACAATTAAAGAACATATTATTCATATTATAAACATATTAGTATTAAAATTAGATAAATCTAAAGAAGTTAAAGAAGAACAATTACAGAACATACCATACATATCATTAACATTATTTGTATTAAAATTAGTTAAATCTAAAGAAGTTAAAGAAGAACAATTATTGAACATCTCACTCATATTATTAACATTATTAGTATTAAAATGAGATAAATTTAAAGAAGTTAAAGAAGAACAACCAGTGAACATATAACTCATATCTTTAACATTAATAGTATTAAAATTAGATAAATTTAAAGAAGTTAAAGAAGTACAATCATAGAACATATATCTCATATCATTAACATTATTAGTATTAAAATTAGATAAATCTAAAGAAGTTAAAGAAGAACAATAAGAGAACATTCCATTCATATTATTAACATTATTAGTGTTAAAACTAGATAAATTTAAAGAAGATAAAGAAGAACAATTAGAGAACATATCACTCATATTATTAACATTAATAGTATTAAAATTAGATAAATTTAAAGAAGTTAAAGATGAACAATAAGAGAACATCCTACTCATATCTTTAACATTAATAGTATTAAAATTAGATAAATCTAAAGAAGTTAAAGAAGAACAATCACAGAATATATTATTCATATCATTAACATTATTAGTATTAAAATTAGTTAAATTTAAAGAAGATAAAGAAGAACAATTAGAGAACATCTCGCTCATATTATTAACATTATTAGTATTAAAATTAGATAAATTTAAAGAAGATAAAGAAGAACAAAAAGAGAACATATTACTCATATTATTAACATTATTAGTATTAAAATTAGATAAATTTAAAGAAGTTAAAGAAGAACAATTACGGAGCATCCAACTCATATTATTAACATTATTAGTGTTAAAATTAGATAAATTTAAAGAAGTTAAAGAAGAACAATCAGAGAACATATGATTCATATTAATTAAAGGTCTTATACATTTTATTTTTATTTCTTTTTTTCCTTCATTTTTAAATTTATTTTTAAAACAAAAATCTATTTTTACATTATTTAAATATATTTCAAAATATTTTTCCATTTCTTCCATTTTATTTTTACATAATATTTTATCCTTAGAATATTGGTTAACATAATTTAATAATTGAATTTCTTTTTCCTTTGATTTAATATTATATATGCATTCAATATTATTACTTAATATTTTAAATTCTTCAAAACGGTATTTTCTTTCTTTTAATTTAATATAATTTTCTAATAATTTTGTTTCATTATATTCTTCTTCATTATTTAAACTAATATTTAAAAACCTTCAAATTTTTTGAATCCTCAATTAAAGAAAGAAAAAATGAAATGTCATTTGGATTATTTAATCTTAAAATTAAAGATTTTAAATTTTTAGCATTTTTAATAAGTTTAGATAAATTAATATTTGATAAACTATTTCCTATTGTTAAATTTATATATTTTAGATTTTTTAATTCACTGTGATTAATAATATTTTGAATTTTGAATAATTGAAATAAAATTTTGAATTTCTTCTTCACAATAAATTGATCTAATATCTTTTAAACTTTTGATATAATTTTTATTTAAACTTAAATTAATATCACAATTATTTATATTTTTATTTTCTATTATTTCTATATTATTATTATTTTTTCTTAATTTACTTAATCCTTCTATTTTTATTTTCTTATATTTAATTATATTATCAATTGATAAATCATAATTTAAATAATAATTTTTAAATTTATTTTCGTCTAATAATTTAAATTCAAAATAATCTCTTTTTATAATAAAAATCATAATTCTAAATATTTTTAGATTTTTTATCATAAAAATTAATCAATCTTGAAAATTCATATTTAAATCTATTAGTTAAATTCAAATCATCTTCATCTAATTTTTCATTAACAAGTTATTTTCTCTTTTATATTTGTTTTTTCTTTGAATTTATTTCATCATATTCAAAATTTGTAACAAAATTAATATTAAATGTTTTCACTAAAAATTCATGATTACTTTCAATATAATATTTAATAACATATAAAACAATTGAACCTCTATTTTTTAATCATGAAATATAAACTTCTAGTTCAATTTACTAAATAGATATTTATTTATTTCATTTTATATATAATAAATATTATTTCCGTTTTCAATATTCTTTATAATTTCGAAATTAACTTTAAATTCTTTTTTATTCTTTTTTTACTTTCATTTCAACTTTTGTCTTTTCTTTCATTTCTTCCTACATCATCATTTATTTATTAATTTCAGTGTTTTTTCTTCACCCTTTTTTTTATTTTTATTTTCAATAATTTAACAGAAAATATTTTCAAAATATGATTCTATCTTTTGCTTTTAAATATTAATTTCGGTTTTATTCAATCAAAATATCAATAAGACTTTATTTTTAAATTTTTTATAATATTATTATGTAAATTTCCAATTAATATGATAAAAAAATAAAAAAGTAAAATTGGATAAACCATAAAATTTTAAAAATTGGAGAAGAAACAAAATAAACAATTTAAAAAAAAAAAAGATACACTTTTTAAGTTATTTTATTTAAAAGATAAATATAATTGAATTAAATGAATGGAAAGAAAAAAAAATTAAGATTTGAAAAAGAAAATAAAGATAATATATGAATAATTCAAAATAAGTTAATTAAGACATTATAAGAAAAATATATATTTCTCTATATAAAATTAGTTAATTTTTTTTGAATATAATTTATTTTATAAAAAAACCATTTAATAAAATAAATAATTAAAAAAATGACAAATAAAACTACTCAATATTCTCTTTTAATAGATTTATTGGAAGAAAAACCATATAATTTTTTTGGAGTAATTTATGATTCTTCATTTCCAAAAGAAGAAAATGGAACCTATTATGAAATAATATTAAAATTAATAGATCCAAGTAAAAACTGTTTATCCAACAAAGATAATTTAAAAGAAAATATATTAACATTAATAATAAGATCAACAATAAAAGAATGTATTCCATATATACATAAAATAGGAGATATAATATGTATAAATAATGGAAATTATAATGTTGAAAAAAAGCAAATTTCTCTTTTTTTAAATGGAGTAACAAGAATAATTTCTTCTTGGACTTTATTTGAAGGAATTGAAACAGAAGAAATTAAAATATTACAAAGTTCAAAATTAAATTTTGATTTTCCAGATTATGCAAGAGAAATATTAAAAAAAATTAAATCTTGGCTTGTTCCTTATATTCAAATTAAAAATTCATTAATTTATCCTGATGATATTAAATTAAATATTAAAAGAGAACATACTTATAATAATTCTATTGCTCAAATAATAAATAAATATGATAATTCAAATATGATTATATATTTAGTTCAAGATGAAACTGAAAGATGTCAAATTAAAGTATTTAAATATTTTAATTATTTTGAAGTTGGAGATGTTATTAGAATTTCTAATTATTTTATTACTGCTGATAAACAAATTATTACCAATAAAGATTCTAATATTTTACTTATTCCAAAAAGTTCAAATTTATATGAAGAATTTATTAAAAAACTTCAAAAAAGTTTAAATTGTTTAAATCATTCTTTTAATATTTCTCCTTTATTAAATTCTAATGAAGAAAAACATTTAATGGATAATTTTTTAATTAAATTCAAAGATTCTGAAAATGTTTCTCAAAGAATTTTTAAAATATTAAAATTCAAAAAATGTCTTTATCCTACTGTTTTCTTTAATAATAAAGAAGATAATTTTTTTAATTTTACTTTTGAATGTGAAGATAAAGACAATAAAAATAATATTATTGTTCATTTATGTAATTTTGATGGTAATGGAGATGGAATTTTTAAAAATTTAATTAAGGAAAATATAAGTGATGATGGAAAAGAAATTCAAGAAATAATAAATGAAATGATTAATTCAAATTTATTTTGTAAAATTTTATTAGAAGAAATCCCAATTAGAATGAATAATGAAGTATATCAAATTTTTAGAATAGTTGGTAAATATGAATGGAAATAATTATTTTAAGTTAAAAAAATTTATGAAAAATTAAATCTAATTTAATATATTTTTTTTTTCTTATTTTTATTAGACTAAATTTTGTATGTTTTATAAACACAAATAAAGATAACAAAAAAATATTATAATTGATTTGATATCTATAAAGACATAAATCTAAGCCATAATATGTTTAATTAATATTATTTAATTCCAAGGTTTTTTCCTTCTTTTAGAAGACAACAATTAGATTCATTATTTTTTAAAAAAAAGTTTATTATTGCTCAGATGTTATTTGTAAAATATAGTTCAAGAATAATATATTTGAATTGTTATTCTATTTGAGAATTTTTTTCAGTCATTAAGGTATTTTAAAGGTTTTCTGAATTTTATTTTAAAATTGTTTTGGAAAAGAGGAAAATTTGTTTAGAAAAATTTTGATTTTTCTTTAATTATATATATTATTATGATAATTCTGTTTTTTTTGGTTTATTCACTTTTTTTAAAAACTATTTTTATTTTTCTTCATGACATAGTATAATTTTTGGTTCATTTATTAATATTTTAATTTATAAGACTTCAAAGTGTTTTTTTTTATTGAATAAAAATAAAAACTTTTTTTTTATTAATATAATAAAAAAATAAAAAAGTAAAAAATGAAAGCATTTATAAAACCATTAAGTCCAAAAGTTATTAAACCTAAGAACAAATATTTCATATCTCATTTTGATGAAGATTCTTTAAAAAGATTTATAAACAATCATCTATCAAAAAAATATTCTTCCCAAAAAAAGAAGGATTTAATTTCTTCAAGAAGTGAAAAATATAATAGAACAATTTATAAAAGTTCGATTAATAATCTTTCTTTAAAAATTCCATCAAATAATTTAAAAATAAAAAAACATGATTATAATACAATTAATAATGATGATATTACAATAAATGGATATGAAAGAAGAGTAAAATCTACTTCAAAAAATAGAATAATTTAAATAAAATATTCAGTTAATAATTATAAAAAAAGAAATATAATAAAACCAATTTTAAATGAATCAAAAAGGAAAAAAAAAGATTTAAATTTACAAAACTGTAAATCATTGAAAAATTTTTATAAACATAATTATTTCTATAATAAAATTATTCCTTCCTATTTTTTTAATAAAAACAATTATAATAGTAATCAAAATAGTAAAACTGATTGTTCAACTTTTGAAAAAACAGAAATAAATTCTAAAAGAAATAATAATAATTATATTGAAAATTCTAAATTCAAATCAGAAAATAATAGTTATATGAGTTTAAATAAATTCATTCAATCTTTAATTGATAAATTTGAAAATTTAAAATTTGAAATTAATTATCTTAAAAAAGAAAAACAAAAAATTGAAAATGAATTATCTAATTCTAAATTTTCAAAAAAAGAAAAAGAATATATTGACAAATTAAAAAATGAAATTAAGTATTTTCAAGACATTTCTGATTATCATAAAACAAATTGTGACCAATTAACTATTCAAATTATGAATTTAAAAGCTGAAATAAGAAAATTTCAAAAATAAAATATGTGGTTTAGTTGTTTCATATCTTGTATTTATATTAATCATTCCATTCTTAAAAAATAAAAATGAAATATAATATTTTATTTATATAAATAGGAAAAAGAAAGATTATTAAATTATAATTAGATTGAAATATAGTAATAATAATAATAAATAAATAAATATATTAAAAAAAATTCTTAAAATAATCATCATGAAAAAAAAATTATTTAAATAAAAAAAAATATATCTCAATTTAAAAATTTAAAAAAATCCAAAATAATTATTTCTAGAACAAAACCAAAAAAAATCATTTAAAAAAAATGTTAACCACAACAACAGAAGGAATAGGTCTCCGCATGCCAACAATTCAAGATCAACGTGCAGGTGAGGAGAAAAATGAGCAATCACGTCTCTCCTCCTTCATAGGAGCAATAGCAATAGCAGATTTAGTGAAGTCAACATTGGGACCAAAAGGTATGGATAAGATCCTTCAGCCAATGTCTGATGAGGGAGGAAATAACAAGATAGTAATCACCAATGACGGTGCCACAATACTGAAAAGTGTATATGTAGATAATGGAGCTGCCAAGATTCTTATAGATATCTCTAAGATTCAGGACTCTGTAGTTGGAGATGGTACAACAACTGTAGCAGTTCTTGCAGGGGAACTCCTCCGTGAAGCAGAGAAACTTGTGGACAGAAAGATACATCCACAGTCTATTATTGCAGGATATCGTTTAGCCAGAGATAAAGCAAGAGAAGTACTTTTAAGTCAAGGTATGAATAATGAAAATGATAAAGATGCTTTTTATAAGGATTTAATCAATATTGCCAAAACTACTCTTAGTTCTAAATTAGTCACTCATGAAAAGGAAATGTTCTCCAAAATGGTAGTTGATGCTGTTTTGAGATTGGGAGAAAATCCTTCTTTGGATTTAATTAAAGTGATTAAAAAACCTGGAGGTACTTTAGGTGAATCATATCTTGCTGATGGATTCATTTTAGAAAAAAATATTAGTGTTGCAAGTCCAAAAGAGAAAAAAAATCCTAAAATATTAATTGCTAATACTCCTATGGATTATGATAAAATTAAAATTTATGGAAGTAGAGTTAATGTTGATTCTGTTGAAAAATTTGCAGAAATTGAACAAGCTGAAAAAGAGAAAATGAAACAGAAAGTTGAAAAAATTTTAGCTTATGGATGTGATATTTTCATTAATAGACAATTGATATATGATTACCCAGAATCACTTATGGCAGAAAAGGGAATAATGGTAATAGAACATGCAGATTTTGATGGAATTGAAAGATTAGCAGCAGTAACAGGAGGAGAAATATATTCAACATTTGATTCACCTGAAAAAGCAGTACTTGGAACTTGTGAGAAAGTAGAGGAGATAATGATAGGAGAAGATAAAGTGATCCGTTTCACAGGATGTAAGAACTCCAAAGCATGTTCAATAGTATTAAGAGGTGCATCTGCTCACCTTCTCGATGAAGCAGAGCGTTCCCTTCATGATGCCCTTTGTGTCATCTGTGAAACTGTCAAGTCACACAAAGTAGTTTTTGGAGGAGGTTATACTGAAATGAAGATGGCACTCGAAGTGGAAAACTTGGCAAACTCAGTAAAAGGGAAGGAGTCACTTGCAATTGAAGGGTTTGCTAGAGCTTTGAGACAGATTCCCACTATTATATGTGATAATGCAGGATTAGACTCTAGTGAGGTGGTGTCGAACTTGAAGAACGCAATTCATGAAGGAAGTAATAGTAGTGGAATTGATGTTAATAAAGGAGGCGTTGGTGATATGAAAGAATTAGGAGTTTATGAATGTTTAAAAGTTAAGGAACAAGCTTTGTTAAGTGCTTGTGAAGCTGCTGAAATGATTATTAGAGTTGATATGACTTTTACTGCTCCTCCAAGACAGAGGAGTGATGATTCGAAGAGACCTTGTTAAATATGTTTTTTTGATAAAATTAATTTTTTTATTATATGTTTTTAATTAAATTATTTTTTATTTTTAATTTCGCAATTTATGGAGAATAGATTAATTTTAATTGTATGTTGAGGGTAAAAAAGAATTTACTCAATTTTGACTGATAAAATAAATAATTTATTAGGAAAAATATAATATTTGGTTTAAATTTTTTCTTTATAATATCTAAATTTATAACAATATAATTAAATTAAAAAATAAATTTTGAAATGATTAACATTCAAATTTATTATTTTTTTCAAAAATTTGGGTTTCAAAAAATATTATTTATTGTTAATAAAACAAAAAAAATAGTTTCTTTAAAATATAAATATTTTCACAGTTATTAGCTTTTATTTTGCTTTTTAATTTTCCATTGATTTTACATGATTTCATAAAGTAAAGAAATTTTTAAATATCCTATCTTTTGGGGTATTTCCCATGACAAATTATAAGTGAAATGAAATAATAAAATTTCACTTTTTATATTTCCCTCTAAAATATTATTACCAAATTTTAAATTTCATGTACTTTTAGCATAATGGAAATAACCTTCTGATTAACTTTTACCTAATAATTTTGTTTATAAAACTGAATATCAATATTTCAATAGAATTATTATTGATTTTTTTCCAAATCAAATAAATCAAATTATAATCATATATTAAATTTAAAATTGTCTTTTTTCTGAAAATAAGTAATATTTTCTAAAAGGATTTGAACAAATATTATTAATGATGGATTAATTATATTTAATTCTTTTGATTAAATTATTTTTGTTTTAATTTTTATTTATGTCTGGAATTTTTACTATTTTTTTGTTGTATATGTTAAATATTATTTTAATAACAATTTTCTCAATTTAAATCAGTAAATTTGAATTAAAACTTGAAAAAAATTATTTTTTGGATTATTATATTTTTTTTTAAAATATTATTTTTCTTGTTTTAAATTATAAAAAAGAAAACAAAATTTTTACATTAATTATTTTTGAATATTATTAATTTCTAAATAATGAAAAAATTATTAGAAAAAATATTTAAAAAAAATGATAATTCAATATATCATAATCTTAATAACAAAAATAATAAAAGGAAATAATATAAAATTAAATTTCACAATAAAAGAAGATGAGACAATAAAATCAAAATTTGAAAGAAAAATAAGAACATCAATAGAGACTAAATTTTTAATAGGAAATCCAATACAAGAAATTCCAATTTTAATAAAATTAAATGCAACACTTTCTTATATTTCAGGAAATAAAATAAAAGAATCAATTTATAATGAATTAAAATCAAACAGTTATAAAAATTTATCAATTGAAAAAACTTATTATAATGATTATTTTTCAAGTGGAATAATTTCAAGTGAAAATTATAAATTTAGAAATTTAAAAAATGAAGAAATTATAGAAAATAATTTAACTTTTTTATTAGCAACAAATAAATCAAAAAATAAAAGAATTGAAAGTGGAGTTATTGGTTTAAGATTAGAGAGATTTAAAATAAAAGAAGAAGGAAATTTTATTTATCAATTAAAAATAAAAAATTTATTGAAAAATTATGGTTTTTTTTTTAATTTTTTAAAAGAAAATAAAGGAGAAATTATTATTGGAAATTATCCTGAAGACTTTGATAATGAATATAAAAAAAAAGAATTATTAATAACAAGAACTTCAAATCAAGATTTAGCTTGGAACATAGATTTAGATAAAACATATTTTAATAATAAAAGTATTAGTAATAAAGTGAATGGAATTTTTGAAATTGAATATGAAGTCATAATTTCAATTTCTTCTTTTAAAAATTTTCTTGATGATGAATTTTTTAATTTTTATTTAAAGAATAATATTTGTTCTTTTCAAAATAATTATAATGGAAATTATAGTTATTATATTTGTAATAAAAGTAATTTTGATTATTCTAAATTTCCTATTTTGAAATTTTTTAACAATGAAATGAAAGTGTTTTTTGAATTTAATTATAAAGATTTATTTATTGAAATTGATGATAAAATTTATTGTTTAATTGCTTTTTTTAATTATGAAAATAATAATTGGATTTTTGGAAGAACTTTTCTAAAAAAATTTCTTATTATTTTTGATTATGAAAGAAAAACAATTGGTTATTATAAAAATAATAATGAATTTAATTATGGAATTTTTCTTTTATTTTTATTAAGTTTTATAATTATTATATTAATTTTTTATATTCTTAAATATGCTTTAAAAAAACCAAATAAAATTAAAGCTAATGAATTACTTGATGATTTAGATTATTCTCTTAATGAATGATTTTTTTATATTTTTTTTAAAAAATTAGTTTTTCAAAAATATTTAATTTTATTTTAAAAAAGAATTTATTTTATATTTTTTTTTGTCTTTTTTTTAAACAATATATTTAAATGCTCCTTTATATATAATTTCATTTCATTCTTTATTTTTGTAAAAAAAAGGAGTTTAAATTTTCTTTTAAATATATTACTAATTAATTAGTATTAGTATTTAAAAATCTTAATCTTATTTGATAAACTTATTTTAATATTTTTTTATTCTTTTGATAATTTTTTTTTAAAGTAAATTTATTTCTCAAGGGTGTTGTTTTTTTTATTTAAATTTTTATAATTTTTTTTTCTTTGAAGATTAATTTTGAATTATTATTAATTGGGATATTATGAATAATTAAATATTGTATGACTTTAT
>JAEEGK010020325.1_pt1 | contig 14135 bp, 8 predicted proteins | sample 8958771 | NCBI WGS metagenome assembly JAEEGK01 (sample SAMN16246547, study PRJNA631951) | gut metagenome | biome: gut microbiome; feature: rumen; material: SC-attached | host: Bos | place: Iran: Karaj | collected 2018-10
CTTTTTCTTCAATTTCTTTTCTTTTTCCTTCTTCCATTTTACTTCTTTCATACATAATTCTATTTTTTTTTAAATCTTCCTTAAACTTTTTACTATATTTTAATTGTGCCAAAGTATCAACAAATAAATTAACAAAATGAGTAATTTCGAGTAATTTTCTATCTTGTCCAGAATAAGTTAAATTAATATCAAATGAAAAAATAACAGTAAAAGGTTCTCTACTTAAATTAACTTGATCTGAAAAGTAAATAGCATCTAAATAATTTTCAATTTGTTTATAATAAGGAAATAAATTTTTATTATCAAACAATTCCATAAAAACTTCAAGAGATTCACTTAACAAACACATACCATCACACATAACACTAGGTTCATATAAATTACAAAAATAAGATATATCACCATATGATTTTTTAACTAATGAAGCTTCTCTTTTTTTACACACACAAAAAATCCAACCTAAAGGATCAACAGGTTCAAAAGATACTTGATAAATTAATTTATCTTTATCATTAAATAATAAACTTGTCATCATTGAACTTGCATCAAATCTTTTCCTAAATTCTAAAGCTACTAATAACCATTTTACATATCTATAATTTGCACAATATAACCGATAAAAATATGGATTTTCTTTAATTAATACTGAATCATTCATTTTTATATCATCTGGAATTTCAGTTTCAGTATCATCTTGAGTTAAACCTACTTTTTCAAATCTTTCTTCAAAATATTGTTTATTAGCATTAAACCAAGCAATAGCATGTTTATCATTTTGATTTCTTCCAAATAAACAATTATATATTAAACCAACTAAAAAGAAAATCATCATTATTTGATAGCCAGCACCTAAATAACTAGAATACCAAGAATTTCTATTAGAAGAATATATCGTTTGTTGAGGAGAAGATTGATAAGATGTGAATGAATGATCTGAAGGTGAAGGATGTTGTCTCATTCTTCTTGAGTGTGGAGAAGAGGAGAAGGAAGGATCATATCGAGGATTATGATGAAAACCCGATGAAGAAGGGTTCATATTAGGGGGAATATCCTCATTTACAGGTACTCTCCCTTTAGGACTACTCTGCTCATGAGGTTGGAGTGGAGGCTCCACTTGAGCTTCAGGACGTGAGTGTAACTTCGGGTTTGAAGTATCGAATCCTGGGTGATGAGGACGTTGTGGTTGTGGAGATAGGGATTTAAAAATTATTAGAAAGAGGAAGATGTGGAAGTTTAACATTTTTTATTTTTTTAAATATTATTTTTTAATTTATATTTTTTATATATTTTTCTTTTTTTTATTAATTTAGACTTTTTATTTTTAATTATTCATTAAATTTAAGTAAAATTCTAAGGAAAAGGGAATCAAATCGTTTTTAATATTTTCACCTTCATTGTTTTCTGCTTCCATTATATCATCTTGTTTGTTTGTAAATATATCAAAAAAGGATTCTATGTTTTTATCTTTTGTTTTATTTGGGTTTATTTTTCCTGTCCAATCTATTTTTGTTGATTCAGTTTTTTGACATTCTTTTGTTTTTTTATTTACATAATATGTTTTTGATAATTTATTATTAGAAAAATATTTATTTTTCAAAAAATAAAAATTGATTCTGTAACTTAAATTATCTTCTAACATTTCTAATTCAATATTAAATAAATATTTTAATATATCTTCATCAATTTTAGTTAAATCAAAACTATTTGAATTTTTTATTGCAATTAACCAATAATTTGGTATTATTTTTGGTTTTTTAGGTTTTATTTTTTTAGGATCTAAATTATATTTTTGCATAATTTCATTAGAAATTTCTGGTAAATTTTGTCCTTGAATTATTCTTGAAATTTCATTTTCAATTTCTTTAAATTTTTTATTATAATCATCTGTTATTTTCATCAACTCTTTTTCCATTTGATTATCTTCAATTATATTAACTTCTTCTTTTAATAATTCAATTGTTTTTAATTTTGATTTTAATGAATTTGAACAGTCTAAATTATCAATTTTTTGAAAAATATCATTAGAAGAATTTTCATTTAAATATTTATTATCCATTTATTAATTTAAATTTTAATATTTTAATTCAAATTTATTATTAGTTATTTTATAAAATGTATAATATAATTTATATTTATGAATATCCCAAAGAAACAATTAAAAAAGAAAATAACTCAAAATTTAAAAGATGTAAAACAATTAGGTGAAAAAAAGGAAGAAATAAATCCAATTTTATTAGAAAAAAGAAGTGAATTTAATAAATTAAGGGAAGATATATATTCTAAATTAAATAAAAATGAAGAAGATGAAAAAGAAATAAATAAAAATCAAGATTTATATGATTTTATAAAAAAAGAATTAGAAAATTCAATTCAATTAAATAAAGATCAAAAAGTGATAGAATATGATTTAGATAGAATAAAAAAAAAAATTCAAAAAAAAGGAAAAAAATTAGAAGAACAATATAATAATCTTCATTCAGCATTAGAAGAAAAAGAGAATCAAATAATTAAAACAAATCTAGAAATTAATGAATATGTAAAAGATCAAAAAATAGAATTTGATCAAATAAATTATATATTAAATCCAGGACAAGAATTTATAGAATCAATAGCGCAATTATCTTTAGAAAAAGTAATTCAAAATAAATTAAAAAATCAAATGGAAAAAACAAAAAAAATAAATGAAGAAGAACCAAAAGAAATTCAAAAATTAAAGAATAAATTAGTTAAATTAAAAGAAAAAAATGGAATAAAAGAAGAACAAAAAATTTCATCACCAGAATTAAAAAATAATAATTCTTCAAATTTTAATGATACATTAATATGGGATGATATAGAATATGATTCAGATTCAATTGTTTTAGAAATAACAAAAAGGCATTTAGATAATTTAATAGAGTCTCCTAGATTTATTGATAAAATATTAACTAAAGAAAATCAACCTAAAATTAAACCTGTTAAATTAAAGTTTGAAAGTTTTCAAAGTGATACTTTAGCTTCTCCAATTAGAATTAAACATGTTGTTAAACCTAAAGAAAATTTAAGTGAATTAAATAAAGAATTAAATGATGGAAATAAAAAAATTAATGATTTAAATAAAGAAATTGAAGATTTAAATAAAATTATAAAAGAAACTAAAAATAAAATTAGTAAAGTTAAAGAAAGTGTTGAACAAGCTGAATTTAAGATTAAAATTTTAAAAGATCAAATTCATATTTTAAATGATGAAACAGAGCATTTAGAAAATAATAATGAAAATAATGAAATACCAATTCCAAGAGGAATGTATCTTTATACTAATGAAAATGTTCATGAAGAAGAATTTGAAGAAAATGAAGAAGAAAATGATTTCCCTACTGGAAGAATAAAAGAAGAAGAAAAAAAAGAGGAAAAAGAAAATGAAGAAGAAGAAGAAAAAAATGAAGAAGAAGAAAAAAATGAAGAAGATAAAAATGAAGAAGAAAAAGAAAATGAAGAAGAAAAAGAAGAAGCTTAATATATTTATTTTTATTTAATTATATTTTAATATATTTTATACATTATTGTTTAGTATTCAACTGTATTAACATTTTTTATAAATAAAAAAGCTTTAAAAAAACTAAATAAAGTAAATTTGATTTTTTATTAATAAAATATATATATAATATTTAATTCATTGCTGATATAAAAATTTTTGAAATTATTTTTTTTAATATTTAGAAAACAAATGAGAAAATGGCTAGTAAATCAATAAAATTATATAATTCTTAAAAAAATATAGAAATGTTGTTTTCCAGCAAACAAAGAAGAACTTCAAGTAAGTGACAAAGAGGCAGAAGTAAAAGAAGATCAAGCAAATAATAACAATAAAAACCAAATAGAAAGTAATTTAGTAAGAAAAACCCTAATAAAAACTTTTATATAACCTTATAGAAAAATATTTTAAATTTAATTAAAATTTAGCAAAAGACATCCCAGATATAAATGGAGGAAACATAGATTCAAGTTTAAATAAAGAAAATCAGACGAATTTAAAATCTCAGAAAAAAAATAATGAAAACAATGAAAATGAAAAAATAGATGATCCATTATTACATTATATAAATTCAAATAGAGAAATATCAGAAGAAGAAATAAAAGCATCACCAATAGTAATTATGACTGAAGAAGGGGGAAAATTATTAAATGGAAAAGAAATAAAAATAAATGCAGCAGGAATGATAGGTGGAAGAGGAGCAAAAGATGGTGTTTCTATATTTGGAAAAAATAATGATAATTCTAATGATTTTATTCCTGATTTTGAATTAAATTACGAAGAAAAATTAAATTATCCTTATATATTTGCTATTTATTTCCAAAGAGAAACTAAAAATTTTTTTATTAGAGCTTATCCTAGTAAAGGAGCTGATAATAGAATATTATTTGTTAAATTAGCTAAAAATTATGAATTACCTTTAAAACAAAAAGAAATTATTACTGCGGGAAATGTTATATTTCAAATTACTCCTGTTGAAGAAAATAAAATAGAAATTGCAAATTTATCTAAAAAAGATTCTTCTAATAATTTAAAACAAATTTTTGATCCTAATGAAAATAAAGAAGTTACTATTGGAAGAGATAAAAATTGTAATTTTGCTTTTCCTAAAGATAAAAGTTTTAGTAGACATCAAACTACTTTTTCTTATGATGATAATAATAAAGAATGGACTATTCTTGATGGAATGAAAGATAAATCTTCAACTAATGGAACTTGGGTTTTTGGAACTCATTCTTTTCAAATTAAAGATCAATTAATTGTTGAAATTTTATCTTCTAAAATTAAATTTAGTCTTGTTCAAAATGAGTAATTTAAATTTTTTTTTTTTGAATTCATTAATTCAGATGAAATATATATTATATATAGTAATAATTACTTTTTTTTATTAAATATAATTTGTATTTTGTTTTTTTGTTTCATATAATTAAAAATTTTAATTTTTTTTTTTTTACTATTATTAAAAAGAAATTTAAATAAATAATATAAACTATTTTTAAGTTTAAATTTTTATGTATTTTCACTAAATAATTCCTGAGTTGCTTTATAATAGAAATTAGGATCAACAAATTTTTTCTTTCTAATATTTCTCAAAATTATTAAACCAACATATAAAATAACAAGAACAATAACAATACTAATTAAAACTTTAATAATAAAAACAAATACACTAACATCTTCTTTTGTATTTTCTTTATTGTTTTCAGGAACAACTTTTTCTTCTTCAAGATCTTTAGTAGGTTTAATTGGTTCACTAGGTTGAGGTCTTTTATCAAATTGAACTAATCTATCTTTATTCTTACTAGAAAATAAAATTTCTTCTCTATCGTAATTAAACACTAATTCCATATCTTTTAAAATTGGCATTCCAATAATAAAAGAGTTAATATCATCTTTTCCAAAAATTTGAAAATCATATTCGCTTTCTTTTAAATCATAAATAAATAAATCTTGAATTGGAATTGTAATTCCCCAATAGTCAGTTTTTAAAGTAATATCATATAATTGAGTAACTTCTTTATTTTTACAAGTAAAAGTATAATAATCATTTTTTAAACCAAAATAACAATCTCCTCTTTTAACATAAATTCCAAAATATTCTTTTTCTAATTTTAATAAGTAACTTACAGGAAAAATTATTTTAGGTGAATTATAATCAAATGTAAATTTTTGGTCTTGAACTTCAATTAATTTATCACTTTTTAAATCAGTTCCTAATAAAATACCATTTAAACTACAACTCCATTCTCCTAATAAAGATATTTCAATTGCACAAAAACCAATATTTAAATAATTATCTATATAATTATTAGGAATATAGCCTATTTTAATAGTACCTATATTATTTGAATATGAGATTGTATAAACTTTATCTGAAATTTTTTTTAAATTTCCTAACTGACCAATAATATTTCTTTCAAAACTCTTTTTATCTGATGAATATCCTAAACCAAAAATACCATCAATTGAACCAAAATCTTCACTTTCTATTGCTGAAGCATAAGTTATATTTTTTATTTCTTTTGAGTTAATAAAAATTGATGATTGAAGTATATTTGATTTTATTGATTTTCCATAAGGAAATCTTAATCTTTCATTTTTTGATTTTGTTTCAATGTTTCCTAAATCTTCATTTATTTTTTTTACATCTGTTAAGGGATTTTTATAATTTTGAACAAATGAATATATTGAATTTATATCTAATATTAAATTAAAACATTGTTCTTTTATTCCAAAACATATTTCAACTTTTTGATTATTTGTTAATTTATCTTCTTTAAATTCTAATTCTATATATTGATTTGTTAAAGATATTAATATTTGAAAAAGAATTATTAAAGTAATAAATTTATTCATTTTTTTAAATATTGATATTTATTTTTTTTTTATTTTAAATAATTCAATAAATTTATTTTTTCAATAAAAAATTAATAATAATTTAATAAATTATTGGATTATACCTATTTGATATTACTGATTGAAAGATAAAATAGAATATATAATTATATAATAAAATCATATTTATTCATTGCTTTTTTTCTTTTTTTCTTTTTATCAATTGAATGAGTATTCATTGAATCATTACTATTACTTAAATTTTTTTTATCTTCTTCATCACTATCATTTTCTTTGAAATTTGTATTTTTACTTTTATTTAAACTATTATTTTCTTTATTAATAATATTATTATTATTTTCTTTAACTTTTAAAAATGTATTTTTTTTATTTGATAAATTTTTAGTTAGTTTTTTAATATTTTCTTTTGTTTCATTATTATTTTTAATTTTTAATAAAGAATTATCTTTATTATCACTTAAATCAGATTCATTATTTATTTCTATTGTTTCTTTTATTGTTTGATTTTTCTTTTTTAATCTACTTAATAAAGATTCATTATTTTTAATGTCAATGAGTTTTAAAGTATTAAATTTATTTTGTCTTGTAATTGGAGTTAAATCATCTTTAGTTTTTAATTTATTATTATTATTTTTTTTCTCAATTGGAGAATTAGAATTAGAAATTTTTAGACTCTTATCTTTATCACTATCTTTTGATAATGTTGTTAATAATTTTTTATTATATCTTATTTGATTTCTTCCTGATAAATCTTCCTGCTTTTTTTTATTTTCATCTTCAATTTCACTTAATTTATTTAATGTATTTGTTTGACTCCTTTTAATTGGTTTTTCTATTTGATTTTCATTTGTATTTATATTTGATAAAACTTTATTTGATATAAATTTTATATCTTTTTTACTAATAGATTTTATTTTATTATTATTAAAGTCATTATTATCATTATCATTATCTTCTTTTTTTTTATATATTAATTTATCTTCTGATAAAACTTTATTTTCTTTTTTTTGTTTATCATCTATTCTCTGAGTTTTTAATCTTTTTTGAACAAAAGGAATAATTATATCATTATTTATTTTAGGTAAATTATCTTCATCCTTTATTTTTATCATTGTATTTGAGAAATTATTTTTTTCAATTTTTGTTTTATTTAAAACTTTTGAAATTTTAGATGTTTTATTCTCTAAAGTTTTATTAAACAATTTTTGTTTACTTGAAGAAATATTATTTTTTGAATTATTTATTGACATTAATTCTTTTTCATTTAAAACCATTGTTTTTAATCCTGCTTTAAGTATTTGTACTGGTTTATTACTATAACTTGGTGATAAACTATTATTTATTTTTTCATTTTCACTTGTTTTATTATTTTTTAATTTATTTACATCATTTGTTTTAATTGAATCTTTTTTTCTATGTCTCATTTCAAAATCATTAAATCTTTTTAAATTTGATATTTTAAATACTCCAAAAGGTTTTTTATTTCTACTTATTTCCTTCTTTTTTTCTTGACTTTTATTTGAAGACATTGAATTTTTATTTGAGAATTTTTTAATATCTTCTGGAAGATCACTTAAATTATATGCTTTTTTATGTTTTTTTAATTTTAATAATTCTATTTCTTCTGGTTCTATTTTAAAACTTAAATTTGAAAGTACTAATTTTATTGGTTTATATTCTTTATCAGTTTCTGTGAAATATTTAAATAATTTTTCTGATAATTGTATTAATTCATCGAAATTTTCTTGTTTTTCAAATTCTGATAATTGAACATTTATTTTCTGAAATAATTCAACTTTTGATTGTAAAAATAATATCATATTTTTTTGATAATAATTTCTTGCTTGAATGTATTTATAATTTGATGCTAAAATATTTAATTTATTTATTAACTCACGAAATTCATTATCAGACAAATTTTTATTTTTCATATTATGATTAAATAACTGAGAAATTTCTTTAAAGTTATTATTATTAATATAAAAATTTTCTAATTTTTTATCAATATTTCTTACTTGTTTTTTAAATTCCTTCATTAATTTTATTATTTTATTAAACCTATCATCTAAAAGATGTTCATGAGCAGAAGTATCATTAATTAATTTTTCATAATTATCTTCAATATTAATAAACTTTTTCCTAACACTTTGATAATAATGTTTATTATCAAGATTAAAATTAGTTTTTGGAGAATTTGTAATAGAAGTAGAAGCTTTACTTAAATACATTTTACTATTTAATTTTTGAACATTAATTATAATATTTTCTTCTCCTTTAGGTATTATATCTTTGATTAAAGCTTTTTCTCCATATTTTGAAAGATTTTCTTCTTTATAATAAATATCCATTTCTTCACCAAAAATTTTTCCACTTAAATCTCTAACATATTCAACATTTACTTCAGGTCCTATATCAAATTCATATTTATTTCCTTCATTTATTAAGATAATATTCATATTTTAATGCTTTTTTATTTTGTTTAATTTTTATTATATTTTATAAAGTTTTATTATAATTAATAAAATTATAATTATTTCTTTCTTAAAAAATATAATTAAAATTTAATTACTTAATTATTTTTTTCTTTGGAAGAATTTTTACTTCTTGATTTTGATCTTGAAAAAATTCTCATAATTTTAGCTGAGATTGAATTTTTTATTTGATTTTTTTCATTTTCAGGATTTTTTTGATAAGGAGATTTACTTTCATTTTCGTTTATATCAATAGTATTTTTATTAGTAATAGTATTTAAAATTCTATTTTTTGGAAGAGGAATAACCGTTAATTTCCCATTATTACAATTATCATCTTCTTTATTTTTATTTCTATTTTTTACATTAATAAATTTATTGTTATTATTATTCTCATTTCCATTAGTTTTAATATTAATATCATCTTCTTTCATTCCATTACTTATTTGACTATGATTTTTTTTTTCAATATCATTGTCATTAATACTATTATTACAATTATTATCATCAAAAGCATTCGAAATTTGTTTTTCTTGATCATGACTTTCAAGATATTCAACTTGTTTTTTTTGAATCATTTCAATAATAGAAATTAAATCTGTTGGATCTTGTTCTTCTCCTTTATAAGTATATCCAATAAATTCTGCGTCTTTTCTTTTTCTTAATTGATTAACAGGATAAAAAGGTTCAATTTCTTCAAATTTTTCAAAATATTTAACATCATAATCATTTTTTAAATTGGGTATAAAAGGAGGTTTCATTTCTCTTATTTTTTTCCAATTAATTCCTTTAAAAAAAGGATGTGATTTAATTTCTTCACTTCCATTTTTTCCTAATCTTAAATTAGAATCAGTAATTAATTTATAAATTAAATCTTTAGCTGAATTAGATATTTTAATTTTATTAGGAAATTGTAAAAAATGTTGATAATGAAGAACTTTATAGCAAACTTCATTAGTATGTTTAGAACAAAAAGGAGCATAACCAATTAACATTTCATAAAAAATAACACCTAAACTCCACCAATCAATTTCTTTTCCATAACCTTTTTTATTTAAAACTTCAGGAGCAACATAATAAGCAGTTCCAACACAAGAATAATTTCTAGAATGTTTATTTCCTTTATAATTATATATATCTTCTTTAAATAAATTATCGGCAATTTTAGCTAAACCAAAATCACTTAATTTGATATGACCATTTTTATCAATTAAAATATTATCTGGTTTTATATCTCTATGTATACAATCTAAATTATGAATTGCTTCTATTGCTAATATCATTTCACATAAATAAAATTTAGCTTCTTCTTCTTTTAATATATCTTTTATTATTAACAAATTCATTAAATCTCCTCCTGGTAAAAATTCCATTATTAAATATAAATAATCTCCTTCTTGAAAAGAACACTTTAATTCAACAATCCAATTTGATTTTATTTTACTTAAAAAGTCTTGTTCATCTCTTGTGTGTTTTATTTGATTTTTTTGAAATAAAACTGATTTTTTTATTTTTTTAATTGCTACTATTTCATTTGTTTTTTTATTTCTACAAACATGAACTTCACCAAATGCTCCTCTTCCTATTATATTTAATGATTCATAATCTTGAATTGTTAATTTTTCTCTTATTTTTTGTAAACGATTTTTTTCTTTTTGTTGAATTTCATTTATTATTTCTTCTTTTTTATCTTTAGGAATATTTAAATTATTTATTTTTTCTTTTATTACCTCATTTTCTATTTTTCGGATTTTTATTAAATTATATTTTCTTTCTATATATTTTTTCGCTACTATTACTTTTTCATATGTTAATTGAGATATTTTATTTTGTTTAAGTAAAGATTCTAAAGGTATAATCTGGTAATTTGAAATTTGAGAACCATCAATTAAGTTTATCATTTATTTTTTTATTATTAGAAAAAAAAAGATGAAATAAAATATTTTTTTCTTTTATTTTTATGATAAATTCAGTTAATTTTTATTTTAATAAAAGTAATTTAATATATTTGTTACTATACTATAAATCAATTAAAAGAAAACAAAATAAATAAATTAAAAAAAGATGTGAAAAAAAAAAGAAATTATAATATATTTAAATAAAATATTAAAATGTCATCCCCAGAAAAACCAATATCACAAATAATAAAAAATGATGACAATTTAAATGAAAAATCTCCTAAAAAAGTAAATGAATACTCTTTATCAAATTTAAATAATAAAAATGAAAATATAATATTAAATAAAATAATATCTTCATCATTATCAAAAAAACAAAAAAAAATAAATTCCATTAACAATATAATAAATAGTAACAATAATAATAAAGTAGACATGAACATAAATATGAATATTAATGTTAATAACTATTATCCTCTTTATATAACAGATACAAAAATGATTGAAAAATTCAATGAAGAAAAAATAAAAAAAAAATTTTCATGTAATTGTAAAAAATCAAAATGTTTAAAATTATATTGTGATTGCTTTGCAAATGGAGAATATTGTGTAGATTGTAATTGTGAAAGCTGTTCAAATATTATTGGCAATGAAATAGAAATAAATAAATCTTTTAATGAAGTTAAAGACAAAAATCCAGTCGCAATGAAATTTTATTTAAATGAAGATAATTGTTCTTTAGGATGTAATTGTACTAAAAGTAATTGTTTAAAAAAATATTGTGAATGCTTTAAAGCTAATTTAAAATGTTCTGTTAATTGCAGATGCAGAGAATGTGATAATAGAAGTAAAGATAATAATTTGTCTTTAAAAAAAAATAATAATTTTAATAAAAAAAAGAAAAACAATTTATATTTAAATTTCTCTTTTCATAAAATTTCTATTTTAGTTGATAAAGATAATATTCATGTGAAAAACTTTAATGACATTAAAAATGTTGATTTGTTAAATTACGAAAAATTAAATAATACTATTAATGTTGAGCATAAAACTATTTTAGAAGTTCCGAAAAAAATTATTGATAAAAATGTTGTTTTCACATTAGAAAATAAAAATAATGATTTTTTAAGTTCTAATGTTAATAACAGTTTAATAAAATATAATAGAGATGAAAATTTGATTAATGAATTAGTTGGGAAAAAAAGAAGTTTCGAACAAAATTAAATAGTATGGTATTTATATATATTTATTTTTTCATTTATTTTATTTATTTATTGAGTTGAAAAATATAAAATAAATTAGTATAAATTTTAGAATTATTATTATTTACAAAAATAATTTTTATAAATATTTTAATAATTAAATTTTCTATCAAATGAAATTTAAGAGATTTTTTCTTTGAATTTATTAACAAATAAATCCATCAAAAAAGTTACATTAAGAATAAACAATAATATTTAAATTAATTAATTATTGTTTATCTTATTTTAGTAAAAACCATTAAATAATAAACAAACAAATTGTTTTATCTTTTATAATTTCTTTTCAATCTTATTATTAAATAAATATATTATATTTAATAATCTTAATCAAAAAGAAAAAATATAATTAATTCTTCTTTAATAAAAATGAATTTTACTCAATATATAATTGAATAATAAATATTCTAAATATAAAAAAAAACTATTTTTTTTTAAAAGCAAAAAAAAATAAATTATGGATGATAAAAATAATAATAACTCATTTGAAGATAAAGAAGGATTAACTAATTCCGAAAATGATATAGAAAATGATATATTTACAAACATATCAGAATTAGACTTTAATATAAATATAGAAATACCAAAAAGAATAATAGACTTAAAAGAAAAAGAAAAAGAATATTCTCAAAAAATAATAAGTAAAACAAAATTAAATAAAGAAATACAATTAGATGAATTTTTCCAAAAAAAAAGACATTTCTTTATAATGACAGAAGGAGGAAAACCAATATATTCAAGATATGGAGATGCAATAGAAAATTCAACTATCTTTGCAACTTTAAGTGCTATTATTACTAAATATACTATATTTAATAATATTAATGATAAAAAAGAAGAATTAAATATTATTTCCAATTCAAAAAATTTAATTGTTTTTAATAAAAAAAGTTCTTTAATTTTCATTGCTTTATCAAAAAAAAATGACAGAGTATCTTTATTAAAAAGTCAATTAGAATTTCTTTATCTTCAATTAATGTCAATTTTAACTGAAAATTTCTTTATTAAATTAGAAGATAATCCTTCTAAGTATTTATCATCAATAACAGGATCAGAAATTTTATTTGAAAATATGATTAAATATACTTCTCATTCTTTTGTTTCATTATTTAATTCATATCAAATTTTAAAATGTGATTTCCGAGAAAAATTAAATAAAATATGCGAAGATAATTTAGGAAAAGCAAGATTAATGATAATATTAAATTCAAATGAAATAATTAGTTTATCTCATCATCCTGATATTAAAATAATATCAAGTGATATTATATTATTACAAAATTTAATTTTTTCTTCTGAAAATTTAAAATTAACTGAATCTTGGATTCCAATTTGTTTACCTGGAATTTCTAAAGAAGGTTATTTACAATTATATTGTAAATTTGATTCTTATGGAATTGGAATTTGTTATTTAACTGAAAATATTGAACCTAAATATTTTATGTTATTTATTCAACAATATAGGAAAGTTTATCAGAAATTAATTAAAGAAAATTTAATTAGTAAAATAATTGATACTATTCCTAAGAAAATAATTGAAGATGAAAATAATTTAAATGATGATAATTTAATTAATGGTTTAGTTGATAAAATTGTTTCAAATAATAATAAAGAAAGATATACTCAGAGAATATCAAAAAATACAAATGATTTATTTAATAGGAAATCTATATTAACTAATAATAGATATTCACCTCCTGTTAGACAAAGTATTATTGTTAATTTCACTAAAAATTCTGTTTTTTCTAAAGTTGATATTTTTGAAGAAGTTATTTGTGGGATTTGTAAACATAAATTTTATGAACAGTTTTTTGTTATTAATATTAATCATGATTTTAGAAATATTAATAAAGCTGAAAAAAAGTTATTAAGGGAATATAATAAATTATATGATAAAATGTTTTTGTATAATTATAATAAAGAACATTTCTTTTTTATTGAAAAAGGAGAATTTTATGTTAATGCTATTCAAGAAAATGAATCTTATATATTAATTTGTTCTTTTAATTTCTTTTTTGATTTTGATGAAGTTGGTTTTAAAATGAAAGAAATTTTGAGACAAATTAAAAAAGATGAAAATAAATATTTTATTATTTATAAATAATATTTTTGTAAGAATTATTTTAATATATTTATT
>JAEEGK010020326.1_pt1 | contig 14135 bp, 27 predicted proteins | sample 8958771 | NCBI WGS metagenome assembly JAEEGK01 (sample SAMN16246547, study PRJNA631951) | gut metagenome | biome: gut microbiome; feature: rumen; material: SC-attached | host: Bos | place: Iran: Karaj | collected 2018-10
TCTTATTATAACATGTCGGGTTTATTTTTGTCAAATGTTTGATTTTAAAAAAAGTTCAAAAATAAAAAAGTTGGTGGAGGTTGGGGAGCGCCCTTTAGCAGACTAAAGTGCGAAAGCGCTGAATCCTAAAAGCTACCCCGGGGACCTGCTGGAACCTGCTGGAACCTGCTGGAGCCTGCATTTTAACCTAGTATCAGAATAGTTCGGTACCGAAATATTAAAATAAAACGCGCCGACCCTCCGAAAAAATTTCACGCGCCGACGCCACCATTTTTTTTTGACCCCTCGTTGCAGTTTCCTTTTTTAAAGTCGCGCGCACTTTAGCACGCTAAAGTGCGAAAGTAGTTCGGTACCGAACGGGCCGGGCAGCGAGTTAGTTATGACTAACTCACCCACCCGGGTAGTAGGCAGTTCGGTACCGAACAAGTTGGCGAAAGGTCAAAGTCAGTCAAAGTCAAACGTTCGGTACCGAACTAAAATTTATCTTTGATCAAATATAATTAAATCAAAGCAAAAAGAATCACCCACCATTCTGGTGGGTGATTCTCTCTTCTGCGGAACCTCACGCGAGGAACCCGTACCGCGTAAGGATTCTCTCGTTCGTGAGTTCCGCGCCGTTCAGTTTGATCTGAACGTTCTCGCCGTTGATCACGGTATCTCCGGCGAGGAAGAAGGGAACCGAATCCTTAACCCACTTTTCAGTGGTGAAGGTTTCCGTGATGATCTTCTCGAACATCTCGCCCTTGTTCCACTTCTCATCGAGGAGCAAGTCCGCGGAGCCGATCAGCAGAGCCTTCGGAAGAAGAGCCTTGAGATCCGCGGAAGTCGCCTTGATGCGGATCTTGCGGAAACCGCCTTTCGCGGTGCTCGCGCGATCGTTCTTGAAGTAGGCGGAGAGTTCCTCGAAGGTCATTCCGGTCACCGCGTAGAGCAGACCGGCGAAGATGAAACCGAAGTAGTAAACGTGGCTCGCGGAGTTCTTGTTGTAGGCGGTGGTCAGTTCGTTCGTCATGGTGGTGATCCCCTTTCATATCTCGTCCTTACACTACTTATTATACTCATCGGCGCCGGTTTGTCAACTACTTTTTTGCCGATTTTTCACTTTTTTTGAAAAAAATTTTTGTACGTACAACTGTATCATTTGCAAAGAAAACCGCCCTTTGGGCGGTTTTCTCTTTGGGGATTTGCGCGCTTGCTCGCCGGATCCTCCCCTGTCCGTTATCTACCACGGAACCGGGTCTGTGGTGGTTACTCACCGTAGAAGATGGAGCAGAGGAGCCATTCCTCATAAGGGAGTTCCCGCACCCGGCGGATGCCGTCTTCGTCCGTGTAGAACTCGACGTAGAACTCCGTTCCGTCTTCCAGGGTCGCCACCTTGTAGGTGTACTCACCCAAGACTGTTTTCCTCCTTTCCCTTAGGTTCGGTAGCGTTTTCCTCCCGACACCATAGAGTATATCAGATGCCGGTTTATATGTCAAGCACTTTCTTGAATTTTTCTGAAAAAACTTTTGTACGTACAACTGTTGCAAGTTGTCTGTATGCGACTGTACAATTTAAAAAAGTGCAGGTCCGCCGTGGGTCCCAGCGTCCTCTTGGCTCTTCCTCTGATCTACTAAGATTATACCAGATAAACCGGATCCCGTCAAGCACTTTTTTCACTTCAAGCGAAAAAAATTTGCCGGCGATTTCTCGCCGGCGTGCCGTGCGGATCAGTCTCCGCACATGTCATAGGCCCACAGGGTCAGCACCGGAACCGCTTCACCGAGGACGATCTCGGTCGCTTCGATGTCGATGCCGTTCTCGATCGCCCACATGCAGAAGTCATCGAAATCGTCTTCGTAGCAGTGATACAGGGTTTCGGCGATCTCGTCCCGTTCTTCCTCTTCGATGGTGTCGATGTATTCGCGGATGGTCATTGCTTAGTTCCTCCCTTTCTCTCGGTGCTTTCCGCACCTCTTCCTTACACTATGGATTATACGCTTCTTATACCGGTTTGTCAAGCACTTTTTTCCTTCCGGCGAAAATTTTTTTAGCCGGTGGAAGAAGGCCGTTAGGCCTTCTCCCACGCGATCGGCCAACCGTCGCGGTCGATGCCAATGGTGTACCGGTGGCCCTCGTACTCGTAGCCGTCGACGATCTCGTCGCAGTGCGTGCGGTGGATGGTGATCTTGCAGGGCGTGCCGTGGGTCTCGATGGTCTTGACGTCCTCGTAGTTGGTGATCATGCCGTAAGTGGTGGTCATTGCTTGTTCCTCCCTTGCTTCATCTTACATACATAGTATAAGCGATATTCACCGGTTTGTCAAGCATTTTTTTAAAATTCTTTGACCTTTCCTGACCTTTCCTTACCAGTAAACCGAGTTAGTCATAACTAACTATTATTATTCTCTCCCATTGTAATATAGCATATATATAGCCATATGTCAAGCACTTTTTTCATATTGGGCCAAAAGAATTTTCAGCCGGCCCGAATACCTTTGATCAAATACAATCCTTACGGCCCATCTCATCAACCCTCAGACCCGGAGACCTTAGGTCTCCGGGTCCTCCTCGGCGAGGAGGGCGAGGAGTTCGAGCATCTCCTCATAATCCTCGGCATGGATTTCGGGGTTTTCGTACCAGTTCAGCATCTTGGGTTCCTCCTCTCTCTTACTGTAATCATTATAGCAGATCCTCCGCCGGTTGTCAACACTTTTTTTCAAAACTTTTTGAAAAAAGTTTTGACCGGCGGGACTCGCCCGCTTAAGTCCGCGGGCGGGTCTTGTAGATGGTGAAGACCTTAACGGGGCCTTTCTCGGTAACCATCCACACGATGGCATCCTGTCCCGCAGAAACCATAAGGTTATGGGCGATGGTTTTCGCATCCTCGCGCAGGGCGCGGTAGGTGGTGGTCTTTCCGCAGGTGATTTTGTATCCGTTCATCATGGTTTGTGTCCTCCTTCTCTTTCGGGTGTCCCCGTGACTATATATTAGCATATCCGGACGCGTATGTCAATACTTTTTCAAACTTTTTTTGAAAAAAGTTTTTCCGTGGGATCCTCACCGCGTGAGGATCACCACGGATTCCGCGTGCCACGGAGTAGCGGACACGATCCGCTTGACTTCCACATAGCGGAAGGTCGCGGAGGCGGTATTCGCGATAGCCATCGCGGTGGCTTCATCCACGTTGGTGGCAAGGGTTTTGGTGGCGGTAGTGACTTCGTACATTCTCGGATCCTTCCTTTCCTCTCTCTGTGACTATAGTATAGCAGATCGCACCGGATTTGTCAATTACGAAATTCTAAACTAATTGTAACAGAATTGTAACATTTGCGGGCCAGTCATATAGCGGCATAATACATTAACTGGCCGGCCAGTCACTTTAGTACGCTAAAGTACTAAAACGTGATGATAAAAAAAGAAGGCTTTCGCCCTCTTACTCAAACCGATAGAAGGTGTGGTAGAAGATGGTACCATCGGCGATTCCGCACATCTCAGCGAGGGCGGAGCCATCAGAGTGCCACTCCATCGGAACATCCTCAGCCACCAGACCCGCTTCCTCGCAGTACTTAACCAAGGTCGCCCAGGCGGGAGTCGCTTCGCCCTTCCATGCCCACCGCATGTACTGGTAAGTGGTCGGAGTGAACATGCCCTTGTAAGAGTAATATCCCTTGCGGTCGGTCTTGACAAAGTGAGCGACCATCTTCTTGGCTTCTTCAATCTTCTGCATCATGGTGGTGGTCATTTTCTTTCCCTTTCTGGTGTTTGGGATTTTCCTTTCCCTTTCGACATTGTTAGTATATCATACTCCGGTTCGTTTGTCAACACTTTTTCAAAAGTTTTTTAAACTTTTTTCAGCCGGCGGATCCGACCTTAGGCGGTCGGATCCTCGCCCACCCACTTCGTCAGCAGGTACCGCAGGTCATCCACGGTAAAGGCGTTGACGTAGAAGTCGAAGGTCTTCGCCCCGAAGGGGTAGTCGTTTTCAGCCATGTAGGTCAGGATATCGAGTTTCTCTTTCAGTTCAGTAGCGGTCATCATCTTGCGGTTCCTCCCTTTCTCTTTCTGGAAACAGTATAGCACAGGTCGATCCGGTTGTCAACCCTTTTTTGAAAGTTTTTGAAAAAAATTTTTCAGCTTAAAAATAGGCAGGTTCGCCGTGGGTCCGAGTTGAGCGCTTCCCCTCATCTGTCTGTATTATAGCACGCCCGCCCCGGCTTGTCAACAACTTTTTCAAAAATTTTTTTACTTGCTAACCGTCACATAATAATTCACAAAACGGGGATCCGTGATATAAATACCTTTCATATACTGAGCAGAATTTTCAGATCTCGCGACCGTGCAGGCATAGGCTTTATTCGGGCATTTTTTATACAAAACAGATTCTTTGCCCTTTGCCTTTATTCTTACTTCATACTTCATTGTCTTGATCTCCTTTCCCTTTCTTCGGTTATAGTATAACATAAACCGGAACCATTGTCAACACCTTTTTGAAATTTTTTCGGGCCGGCCCGGATCGTTCGGTACCGAAGGATCCCGAAAGGAAAAAGAGAAGGGCACTTGCCCCTTCCCCTCCGCGCTTACTTCGCGATGGTGAAGCCTTCAGCCTTCAGCGCCTTCACGCGAGCGTTCAGTGCGGTCTTGGTCTTGAAGTAGTCGCGATTGATGGCGCGTCCGTTGTAACGCGTGGTCAGATAGTATCCTTTGGGCATGGTTACGATATCGAGAGTCTTCATAGTGGTTTTCCTTCCTTTCTTTTCTTTACATGTTTATTATAACAGGTTCGATGCTACATTTTTTAGTCATCCATGTCCATGATGTAAGCATCTTCATCGAGGGCAAGGAACCGCGGGAGTGCCTGTTCTGCCTGTTCATGAGTCGCGAACCGCTCATAATGGTCAACCGCATAACCAGTCATACCAGTATCTTCCTCAACCACGGAATCATCTTCTACATATTCCCACCAAACGATAACCGACATTTTTCTTTACCTTCCTTTCTTCTTTCGTGGTTTCCCTTTCCACGGTCTTATTGTATCATACTCCGGAGCATTTGTCAACACTTTTTTGAAAATTTTTTTTGACCGGCGAGGGCGGTCACTCCGTGACCGCCACGACATCGAAGATGTCGTACCAAATGCTCCAGTACAGAGCCTTGAGTTCCTCAGCGGTCACGGTCTTGTATTCGACCTCGTTGGTCTTGTGGTTCAGCACCCGCACTTCGTACTTCATTCCTTGGTTCCTCCCTTTCTCTTACTGTAGTCATTATAGCAGATTTCTTTCCGGTTGTCAACACTTTTTTGAAAACTTTTCAAACTTTTTTCTGTGAGATCCTCACCGAGTGAGGATCTTCACAGAGCAAGCATACCACGGCGAGGTGGCGACCACCTTCTTAACCTCTACGTACTTGTAGGTCTTGAAGGTTTCGGTGGCGATGGTCATCGCTTCGGTCTCGGTAGCGACCGCGGTGGCGATCGTCTTGGTGGCGGTGGTGATTTCGTACATTCTTTCGACCTTCCTTCCTTGGGGTTTATCCCCTCTCTGTGATTATATGATAGCATACCGGAACGGATTTGTCAAGCGTTTTTTAAAAAAAGTTTTTTCTTTTTTTCTCAAAAAAGGGGTTGACATTCTGATCGAAGTATGGTATCATCTTATCAGTGGGAGAGATAAGGCAACTCCTAAAGGGCGCCGAAAGGCGAGAGGTGGCCCACCAAAAACAACAGCCTTCGGGATCGGACAGGTAAGACCGCGATCCCGCTTTTTTATTGCTAAAATGCTGAGACCCCTAAACAACACAAATCCTGTCCGGTCGCGCCCGCGGCCGGACAGCCAAAAAGAAACCCTCCCGCCCAGAAAGGAGTAGAAGCGAGAGGGGGCTACGTCAGTTTTGAAGGTGGGTTGCCTTGTTTCGGCGGTGACAAGGTTTGGTTATTTTACACCGCCCCACCAGATTTTACATTGTCCGATCCGGTAGGATCAGCCCTCGACCTTGAGGGCGATCCCGTCGATCTCGCGAGCCTGCTCGCGGGCACCGGCTTCGTCGTACCAAGCGCCGTAGAACCAGAGTTCGCCATCCACCGCACGGGCGGTGATCCAAGCGTACTTGGCGAGGTTGGCGGGGAGATTGTTGACGGTGGCGATCAGCTTCATGGTTTCTTCCTCCTTGGCTCTTTCGATGATTTATTCTACCATGGATCGGGTTGTTTTGTCAACCCTTTTTTCGAAATTTCCTAAAAATTTTTTTTGTGGCTTAGATGGCGGATCCGACCGCCAGTTCTACGTGCCACAGTTCGCCAGTGGTAACCGCCAGACCGAGAGCGAACATTTCCGCACCCTCGTAGGTATCAAAGGTCTGTTCCTGCACCATCGCTCCGAGATTCACAGTGTACCAAGCATCCATCGTAGTTACCTCCTGTTTCTTACTGTAGTCATTATAGCAGATAACACCGGATCCGTCAAGCACTTTTTTGCATTTTTTTCTAAAAAAATATTTTATTTTTTTTCGCAAAAGTAGTTGACATTTCGCCCGAAGTATGATATCTTATAGTCACAGGGAGATGGTAGTGATCCACCGGCACTCCTCTAGGGCGCTCCTCACGGAGCCGGGCGAGCCCAGCAAAACAAAAGCCGATGGCATGCGGGAGTCCGATCCCCGCTCTTTTTTTTATCCTTTCGGATCGCAAAACCTGTAGACCTCTGAATAAGCCAAATAAGGCGCGCCCGCGACCGCGAGCGCGCCTACGAGAAAACCGAGGTAGCTTACGCCACCTCGGCATCCCCGAAGAACCGGTCCCGGATCCAGTGGTCCCGGACTTCGTTCGCCACCTTCTTGGTGGAGAAGCTGGCCTGTGTGACCAGGGTCTCACCATCAGCTTCGAACACCCGTACGTACCACCACTTTGCGCACTTCACAACCTTGATCTTCCTCATTGCCTTGCTCTCCTCTCTCTTGATGATGTAAGTATAACACAAGAGGTTGACTCTGTCAACCCCTTTGCGCAGATTTTCTACAACTTTTTTAGCCGTACACTCTGTCCAGCCACCGGAACATCTCGTCCCATTCCAGAGTGGCTATCCATTCCACGTCCATGACTTCCTGTTGGATCTCGTCCCACACAGTGAGATACACCATGTCACCAATGCGGAAGTCGCCTTTGTCTGCGTAGAAGGCAAGCAGTGTGCCATCTTCCACAGTCACTGTGTACTCTGTGCAGTCCTCATGATCCTGCCATGCGGTGACCACACCGAGCAGTTCGAAGGTCTCGCTGTCCTCTGCCTGTGCTGTCATGGCTGTGCCACACAGCATGATGGTGATGATGGTGATGAGTGTTGCGATGATGATGATCTTGTTGCTCTTCATTGTCTCTTGCTCCTCTCTGTGTCTCTTGACAGTGTTAGTATAGCACACCTTGTGCTGTGTGTCAAGCCTTTCTTACAGCCCTTCGACCATGATCAGCTCTGCCCACACCTTGGGAGCGTCCTTCTCGTAGTCTTTGCCGTAGCCCATCCACCACTGTCCCTTAGCGGCGATCTTGGCGCGCTCTTCTTCGATGATCCCATAGACCGTATCCCAATCCGCGTAAACCGTCCGGAGGGTCACGTTACGAATGTGCCGACCCCAATCTGCGGTCACTTCTTCGGCTTTGATCATGTACACGTTCTTCTTCATGGGGATCTCTCCTTCCGTCCGGGGGAGTTTTTCTTACTCCCTCCCTGTGACTATACTATACCACATCCGGGAGCCTGTGTCAACACTTTTTTTGCCTATTTGCGAAAAAATTTTTTTCCAGCCCATCGATGTGATCCAATTAGGCGCGCACACGCCCGTGCGCGCGCCTACGAAAGAAATACCAGATCCGACAATGTCGAATCTGGTTAGTAGCCATGTGATGTTGGATCTGGTATCAGATCCGAACCGCTTCGCCCTTTTCGGTGAGGAGGATGGCCTTGTGTCCGGCCTTCTCCCACTGCCGAGTGTTGGCGCTGTCATCATCCACGAGGATGCCATCCTCACGGATGTTGTCGACCTTGCGACCCTTGGTGATGATGATGGTGTGGGCTTCGTCCATCTCGGGGATGTACTTGGCGAGCCACTCAATTTTGCCCTGGGCGCCATCGGCGTTGGCGGCCTTGGTCAGGATGTAGCAGGTGTGACCGGCGGCGATGAGGGAGCGGAGGGTCTCAACGTTTTCGGCGAAGGGCTCGAGGTTCGCCATGGCGTTCCGCTTCAGAGCAACGGCCTTGTCGGTGGCGTAGGCCTTGTGGAAGTTGGCGAGCACTCCGTCCATGTCCCAGTAGTAAGTCATCGTTTCGTTCCTCCCTCTCTTGATGGCTTAATTATAGCAGAAGAGGGCCTGCATTGCAAGCCCTTTTTTTCATTGTTAAGAATTTCGTAACAATTTTTTTTCTTACTGCCATGATCCTGTCAGCCATGCCATCAGAGCCTGATCATCCATGCGTCCTTCGTAGTACACTTCGACGATCTCGTCATCTTCTTCGGCTTCGCCCATGTTCCACATCAGCAGGTTGTACACGTTGCCGATGTGTGCGTCTTCCTTCTCTCCGTAGAAGCTCCACACCCTGCCATCCTTGTCGGTGCAGTCAATGATCCACATGTCCGTGTCGCCGATGCGCTCGTAGCCTGTGACCACTGTCAGCAGGGGATAGAACTCTCCACGGTCGCCCACCTCAGCGGATGCGGTCATGACAAAGGAGCAAGCGATGATGATGGCGATGGCGATGGTGATGGCGGTGGCAGTGCTGATGATCTTCTTCATGGTGGTTACCTTCCTTCCCTCTCTCTGTGCCTACAGTATACCACACAACTTGTTACAATGCAAGCAGATCTTTCTTAACTTTTTGTAACATTTACAATTACATGGGCGGTTACATCAGAGGGTAGCTTAGGGTTACAGGAGAGTTACATGGCTGATCCCTTTGCATCGATGCACGGCAAAAAACTGTAGCCTGCTGAATTAGCTAAAATACCGGGCGTGTCGTTCGCGCACGCCCGGGTGTCGTTGCCCGCAACCCCAGCCTACCGGCTAGTTTTTTCGTCGGGTCAAAAGAAATACACCCTCGATGGGGGGGTGTATTTCGGGAAAAAATTTTTTTGAAAATGTAAATCGGATTATGCCTGGCCTATTTCCACTCCAAGAGTTATTTTGATTTCGGATGACGGTTATTCCATTTCTTCAAATTGAATCGTAGGACATCTCCCAGTAGCATCCATTTCTAAATCTTTTACAGACTCAATCAATTCCATCAAAGGTGCATCAGAAGCCATCGCCGCAGTGCCAGGCTTTGCCGCAGGTTCTCCGTCCGTATAATCGGCTCGCGGCAGATCGCTTTCCACAGCCTTTATTACCTCGGGCGCAAAAGAAGTAGGATGTTCGATCATTGCCGCATTCACCCATGACTTCTTACTCTTGTTCCTCTTGTAAACTTTCTTATCTTCTTTCTTCGCCGTCAACTTATAGTATTCTGGCCACTCGTTACCCATTTCATAGAAACCGCGCAAATGCTTGAGTAGAGTCTTATCCTTTACTTCTACTCTCTTATTCCAATAAAATTTACCATCGTCTATGGCTTGCGGCATTATCCAATCTCCACCACCGTACCACCAACGAATAGTATTCTCCTCTGTTGTTCCAAGATACATCAGAATCTTTTTTTCGATATCAAAATAAGAGATACCTCTTGTATCTAAAATAGTGCGTTTTTCTGCGGGATTGATATCTTTATACTTTCCATGCCTTACCCACCAGCGACCTCCAGCTATACCTATTGCTAGCAATGAGCCAGCAAGAAGCCATGGTCCGAGCGAGAGTAAAGCCACCACTCCCAATCCTACTCCTGTACCTATCAACATGCGGTAAAGGACATCTTCTTGTAATTCAGTATTTTGCGGCTGATATCCCATTATGGGTTCTCCTTATTCACTACGTCTATAAGACTTATTACCAAATAATATTGCGCACGCCCATGTGCCGAAGAAGGCGGTCCAGTACGGCATTGCCGGAGCACCAAACATTCCAACAGCAATCAAAGACCATGCGTGCATTACAATCCACGGCCCAAGAAAAATAGCCAATGCTAAAACAATGATAACAGTTATACATCCACCGACTGGATGTTCATCAATGAATTGATATTTCTTCATCTTCTTGCTTCTCCTCACCTTTGTTTTTGAATAATGTATCAATATAATCCATGCGGATATGATATGCTTGCGCAGCTTTGCGCAAAGCCTCTTTATATTCGTTTTCGGTAAATTCTTCAAGTTCTTTGCGCGGCATATCAAAATAACGTTTTGCTACTTGTAAACATGCTGCGTTTCCTCTTGAGCCATTCACCGGACATTTTCCAAACATGCTATAAAAGCATTCATAACAACGTATATCGCTCACAATTGCTCACCTCAGTTGAGGATAGTAGTTTTTGCTTGTCTACGTCCTCTTTCATAAAAATGTTCATTATAGAAGTTTTCCCAATAAGGATCCCAAACTTTCCAATCATCTTCATCAAGTTCAAGACCTTTTATGAAATCTTCATATTTTACAATGTTCGCGGCACAGCCTTGTGTCATGAGGCTAGACTCTTCAACACCAGGCATCTGTACCACAAGAATTTTTACATGCTTAGCAAAAGCATATCCGGCTTCCCAAGATGTTCCGGCTGTCGCCTGTCTGCCGTAGTCTGCGAGTACCATCCAATCACATTCATCAATAGCTACAACATCCATGGTAAATACGCATTGTCCCCATGTCTGAATATCAATACCCCAGGCGTTAGGAACTTTATGAAAACCAGGTCTATAAACTTCTACATAATCATCTCGCATATCTGGTTCGCCAGGACTTAATGGAGGAAGTTTCATATTATCAAGAACTTCCTCAAGTTTATTCATCTGTTCTTTGATTTCTTTATCTGCAACAACAGGTCCAGCTAAATAGAATTTCATGCAACTTTCTCCATATAATCTTTGCGCGAAGAGGTATATAAGTGACTTGCGAAGTCGGGTTTCTCGATATCAATGCGGCCCTCGGTCGTATCGAGTTTACCATCGGTATAATTTGTATGTGTGAAAACCAAGTTTACTTTTTTATCGAGATTATATCTCGCTGCATCGGCCTGAATACGTTTGTAAAGACTTGGAAGATAAAGGTGTCCAAAACGGAGTGCGCCCTGCCAAGGATTTGCTTGATTGGTCGTATCTACAATATCCGGATTGATATCTTCTTTGGCGCACTCCGCTTCCATAGGTCCCGCTCCATGACGAGTCATGTATGTGCGGGATACGTAGTAAAGTTCAGTAGGAAGGTTGAGTCTTTCAATATCTTTATGAATATTCTGCGCACTTACGCTCGAAGGGGTAAGATGTGGAAAATCTCCACGATTCAGCTGGTCAAGGAGTAATCCCTGACCTCCTTCATAAATCAGATGATCATATCTATTTTCATCCATAAGTGCTTCAAAGGGGATAGTTTCACATTCACGATTCAAGTATTCAACTGCCTGCATAAAATGTCCAAGAGTATAGAGACCATCATCTTCATTATAAGGATAATATTGATTAAGTTCTTTTACTTTATTATAAAGTGTATACGGATCAAGAAGTAAATCTGCGGCAAGGAGTGGTTTTTCTTTACTGCGAGTTACGCAAGCAAATAATCCCATACCGCAAGATCCATGCCGCTTGTCCCCACGGGACTTCTCAAGATTGCGATTTTTCATTACGTCGCAAGGAAGAATAATGCGGCAGCGAGGATCTATAATAACTCTTTCTCTGGTAAGCCAAAGAGCAATAGGATCTATAACGAACTGGCGATGATAGAAAGTATCACCGCCGTTCGCATCATTTACGCCTGTGCAGTGAAAGATATGGTCTTTATAAGTGTGTGCCCTTTGCTGGCAACCATTGTAGTTGATGGTAAGAATGCGGCCAGGATTCATTTCTCCCAAGACACCTGCGACAAGACCTTTGCACTCGTCACCATAGTTACTACCAATTACAACTTTGACGTCCATACCTTTCTCCTTTCTTTTACCAAGCGATTCCGTCTTCAGTTACTGTGGCTCCGGTATCAGATGTAATAAAGTTTGCATTTACGTGGTCATCGACGATTTCACCGATAACCTTAGGAAGTTCATCACTGCGAGCGATCAAGAAGTGCTGTTTGAGGAGTTTACCCCAAGAGTTCTTGATCATCTCTTCATATCTATCATAGCAGCTTTCATTTGTGATTGCGATGTGATAAACATCGAATTTTTCACAAACCTGCTTGTAAAGTTCTTCAGTTTCAATATCCTGGGCCGCATCGCCAAAGAACTGGCGAATGTGATCACCATAAAGGATAGGATTGAGGGGTTCATCACCAAGAGTGATGATAACACCTTTCTTGCCGCGATTCCAGCAATCAAGTTTGGTGTGATGAAGACCGAACCACCATGCACCAGTATAGGACTCATAGCGGTTTCCGCCGCCGCCACCCTCGAAATAGATCTTGGTAGTCTGATCGAAGATACGTACGTCAGATTCAAACTGAGTTGCCTGAATAGGCGCATCATCGTAGTTCATGTCGCCAATGCCAAGCATACAGAATTCAACGTCTTTTACTTTACCATAAAGTTCAGACATAATTTCATCCAGCTGCGCGGCACAGGCCTTTGCGGCGTTGCCCATGGAGCCGGTTACATCAAGAGCAAGAATGATTGGGAGAGTCTCCGGATGTTCATCGCTGTCCAGACACTCACGAACTTTATTTTTCGGATTGAGCATCGGGTCAAGTTCATAAGACTTGTAAACCGCCTGGACGCTGCTTCTCAGAACCGCTGTAGTATCTGCAAATCCCGCGCTGTTTAGAGCAGTTGTATAACTTGCAGTTGTCCAAGTACCATAACCCATTACTCTTCCTCCTTCTTCTCCTCATCGTCGAAGTTGAACATTCCATCGAAGATATTGGCTCCGCCGCCCATCATCATCATCATGGGAAGCATATTGCCCATATTACCGGTTCCGCCCTTCATCATTTCGGTCATCATCATATACTTGACCATGTTGTTCATACCGCCCTTGCCGGACATCATGTTGCCGAACAGAGATACGATCTTGCCATAGAAGTACTGTTTGCCCATAAACATGGGATGTTCTGGAACAATAGTGTTGATGGTACCATCTTCATAGCGGAAAACCTTGATTTCATTGTCTGCGGCGCTGAGTACATAGCACGGACGACCTGCCGCGAGAATGATGTCGCCCTTTTCAACTTTATTGGTCGGAATAATGAAGAACCAATCTTCACCGACGTCGAACGCGAAATTATCGCAGTTAGTAAGGATTCCTGTGTCTGCATTGTAGCTCTTATAGCCACCGGAGGTCTTGATAGCGATTTCTCCATTCATTCCAATGCGGCACATGCCGGGAGCGATCTTACCGAACATCCCGTTGAATAAGTTGGTGTTCATATTTTTGAACTCCTTTCTCTTTTTTCATTATTATTATATATTAAATTTTAAAAGTTATCAAATTGGGTAAAACATGTTCTTGACTCTGTGGAAAATTTTTAGTATAATGAGTGTAGTAAACGGGGACTAACCCTACTATTTCAAAGGAGGAGATTGTTATAATCAAGTTAGATTATACTATCGAATCTCCCGAAGAACGCAAAAAATTAGTAGAACAGATTTTAGCAGAAACTCCCGACCCAAGCGAGCAGTATCTCGAAATCCTCGGCGACTACTTGGTTCTTTGTATGGAGAAGCAAGAGAAAAAGGAGAGAAAGATTCTTACTGAAAATCGTTTAGCTACGATAAATAAGCGAGAAATCTCTTATGAGGGTCTGGTCAGTCAACTTGAAAACGGTGAAGATGGTGTTTACAATTTAATTACTGATAATGGAAAGAATACGATATTTCAACCAAAAGTTACGATTACAAAATAGGATTTAGAAGATATACCGTTATTGCGTCAATTGCGCGAAGGCATTGAACGCTGGGAAAAAATTCAAAAGACTGTTTCCGGACGTGAAGCGTTTATAGTAAAACGCACTTTGATTGAAATGCGGAAAGACCAATATGTTCTAAAAAATGCTTATAAAACTCCAATAGTATTCACGAAGATATCAAGAGGAATGAAAGTATATCCTCCCTTAC
>JAEEGK010020328.1_pt1 | contig 14132 bp, 7 predicted proteins | sample 8958771 | NCBI WGS metagenome assembly JAEEGK01 (sample SAMN16246547, study PRJNA631951) | gut metagenome | biome: gut microbiome; feature: rumen; material: SC-attached | host: Bos | place: Iran: Karaj | collected 2018-10
ATATTTTTTGGAATTATAAATTGAGTATTTTTTAAAATAATTTTTGATTTATTTAAATTAAAATTAATATAATTTTTATTATCTAATAAACTATTCGATTCACTTTTTTTAAATAAAGAATTTGAAATAAAATTATCATTTGAATTAGTTTTTTTAATTTTTGAAATTTTTGATTCAAAACTTGTTTTTAAAAAATTATTTTTATTTTTATTATTAATATAATTAAAAAAATAATTATTTTCATAAGAATTTTGATTAGAATTAATCAAAAAAAATTTATTATTATTATTATTATTATTTTTATTTTCTTCAATTAAATTTTTTTCTTCAGTGTTTAAATTTGAATTTGTATTTAAAATAATTTCATCTTTTTCATTTAATAAATTTTTATTACTTTTATTAGATAAAAAGCCTAAATCAGTTTTTTCAGTTAAAGGTCTTGTGTTAGATAATAAATAAATATTATTAGAATTATTTGATGATAAATCTTCTAAAAATAAATTTTCGAATTTTTTTCTTTTATTAATTTTAATTTTTTCATTGAAATTATTATTATTTAAATTAAGATTTGAATAATTTAAATTTGATTTATTTTTTTGATGTTTTAATGTTGATTCTAATGAAATTAATGATGAAATGTCTTTAAAATTATATTTTATGTTTTTTTCTGAAATTAAATTATTTTCGTTTGAATTTAAATTATTATTATTATTATTATTTTTTGGTGATAAAGTTTTATTTTTTTTATCAAAAATTAAATTTTTATTATTGTTATTTTTTGATGTTAATAAATTATAAGAAAAAAATAAATTTTTATTTTGTAAATTTTTTGATGAAAAATTTTTTTTGTATTTTTTATTAAATTGATTGAATAATTTAATTTTATTTTTATTTTTATTATTATTAATGTATTTTTTTTTATTATTGTTTTTTTTTGAAGTTATTTTAAAATCAATTGAATAATTTTTTCTTTTATTTTGAAAATTTAAATAATTTTTGATTAATTTTTGAAAAAAAAATTTAATATTTTTTTTTTGAATATTTTTATTAATTTTTTCTATTTTATTAATAAAAATTTTTCCTTTTTTAATAAAATAATTTTTTCTTTTTAATTTATAAGGAAAATAATATTTTTTATTATTTAAAATATTTTTAAAAAATTTTTCAATTTTATTTACAATTTTTTTTAAAATAATCAAAATTTTTTCATCATTTAAAAAAATAAAATTTTCTTTTTTATCTTCAAATTTATTAATTCTTTGAGAATAATTAAAAATTTTATTTGAAATAATTTCATTATTAAAATTTAAAAAATTATTTTTATAAATTTTATTTAAATTTTCTTCATTTTTTTTATTATAAATTTCATTATAATTTTTTTCTTTTATTTTTTTTTCTATTTTTATTCGATAATTTTCAATTAAATTTTCAAAATTTTTATTTTTATTTAAATAAAAATTCGATTGAAAAAAATTTTTATTGTTTGAATTTTTATTTTTTTCTATTTGAGGTTTTTTAATATATTTTATTGAATTATTATATTTAATATTTGAAAAATAATTTTTTATTATTTTTAAACTTTTTGAAATATTTTTTTGTAATTTTATTTCATTATTTAAATATTTTTGATTATTTTTATTTAAACTTTTTGAATTATTAGTAATTTTATTTTCATTAATCATTAAATTATTATTAATTATAAAATTAAAATTTAAATTAAATTTATAATTTAATTTTTTACAAATATGAATAATTTTATTATAAAATTAACAATTAAATTTATTTTATTATAAATTAATATTAATTTTATAATTTAATAATAATAAAAATATTTTTATAAAATAAAATTTATATTTAAATTTTTTTTTATAATTAATAATAAATATAAAATTATAATATTAAAATAATAAATATTATATTTTTTTATATTTTCAAAAAAATATAATAATATTAATACATAATTAAAAATATTAACATTTATATTTTATTAATATTCCTCTAAAAAAGAATGTTTCAACGCTTCTTGAGGACTAATTCTATTTTTATAATTAAACTCCAACATTTTTGACAACAAATCTTCCAATTTTGCTCTTTCATTTTCATCATCAATTAAACATTCACTCATAATTTTATTCATATTTTTACTTAAATCTTTTTGAATATGATAAATTTTATTTCCATCTCTTAATTTCACTCCAAACAAACCCATTTTAAATATAGCTTTATTTCTAATAACAACTTTTGCTTTATAGCTCATCCACAAAGGACAAGCTAAAATAATTTCTAATATACTAACGCCTAAGCTCCAAATATCAATACAATAATTATAATCAATTAAACTTTTTAAGAAATTGAATATTTTTTCAGGATTGTTTGTTTTATCTAATAATTCAGTTATTTCAGGTGACATGTATTCAGGTGTATTTGAAGAAAAATTTGTAGGATTATCTAAAAAAAATGCGCTTCCAAAATCAATAATTTTCAATGATTTTATTGTATAATCTTCATTGTATTCTATTAAAATATTTTCTGGTTTAATGTCGCTATGAACTATGTTATATTTATTTAAAATTATTATGAATTTTAATAAGGATTTTATTAGAAATTTTAATTGATTAATATCAGAAATTAATTTTTGTAAAAATCTTCCTTTTTTTATTGAATAAATTCTTTCGCTTGAAATAAATTCGCCTTTTATTTTTAGGCATAAATCAAATAAATTTTTTCCGCCTTTTTCTGAAATAATCCAAATGTCATTTTGATCTTCTTGAGTTTCTTGAATTGAAGTAATAATTTCGTTTTTTTCATTAATTTTATCTAAAAAATGAATCATTTCAATTTCTTTTTTTGCTATTTGAGAACTATGACTAATTTCTTTAGAATTATTATTTTCTTTATGAAATATTTTTTCTTTAACTTTACATTTTTTTGATATTTGCTTCGCTGCAAATTCATTACCAAATTTATCTAAAACTAACCAAACAATTCCACATCCACCTTTTCCTAATAATTTTATTTTTTTGTAATTTTTCGGCTCGCGATTGCCATAAATTATTTTTTCTTCTTTGTTTAAAACAATTGGTTTATCATCTGTGTAATCAAAAATATCATCGTTATTATTATTATTATTGTTATTATTTATGTTGTTTGAAAAATAATTAAAAAAATGATTATTATTATTTTTGTTTTGATTTATTGTGTTTATTAATGTTTTGTTGTTTGTGTTGTTTTTAAAGAATTTTTTTGAAAAATTTGAGGTGAAATTTGTTGAATTTGAACTTGTGTGACAAATGTTTTTTTTGTGATTATTTTTATTATTATTATTATTATTATTATTTTTAATTGTATTGTTATGTGTTTTTGATGATGCATTAATGCTATTTTTTTGTGAATTTTCTAATGAAATATTAAAATTATTATTAAAATTATTAATACTAATTTGTTTTTTATTATTATTTATATTATTATTTACAATTCTTTTTTCTTTAAAAGATTTTATATTTTTTCTTCTATTGCTATAATAATTATTTTCATTATTATTATTATTATTATTATTTTCATTAAAATTTTGAATTCCAGTTTTTATTATTTTATTTTTTTTCAAATCGATTTTAAATCCTGCGCTTTTGAAATTGAATGTTCGATTAAAATTATTATTATTATTATTATTATTTTTATTATCGATACTTAAATTTTTTTTATTTTCATCTGTATTTAAATAAACATTTTCTTGATTATTTTCTTCTTTGTTTATGAATAATTTATTTTTCCAAAAAATTGGTGTTTTTGTTCCAATTAATTTTTTTTCTTCATTATTTCTATTGTTTTTTTTAATATAAATTTTTTTTTGGAAAATTAAAGAAGAATTTTTTGATTTGTTTATTAAATTTGTTTTTTCTAAATTTAAATAATTTGAAAGTTTTTTTATTAAAATATTTTTATTTTCTTTATTATTATTATTATTATTAGATGAATAATTTTTATTTAAATCAACAATAATATTCGATTTTTGTGAAATGTTTTTCATTTTAATTAAATAATTTACAATATTATTTTAATTAATTTTTAATGTAGTTTATAATTGAATATTAATAAAAATAATATTAATATTTATAATAAAATAAATAATTTTAATAAATAATTTTTTTGTGTTTATTAAAAAAATTTTTTTTTTTTAAATTAATAAACATTTTGAATGATCATTATTTTTATCATAATCTTCTTCATTAAAATCTTGTGATTTTGTTTCATTAATTTCTTTAAAAATTTTACTTAAAAAAATATTAAAATTTTCAATTGGTTCTGTACAAAATTCATAATAATTAAATTCAAATTTATTTCTTTTAAAAATTGATTCCATTGTTTTTATATCTAAACTTTTTATTTTATCTTCATTTGTATTGTATTTTCCAATTACATAACTTTTTATTGATTCTGGGGTGCCACAATTTTTTATAAAATCCATAATGTTTTTTAATTTATCTAAGGCATCAACACATTCTAAATCGATAAAAATTATGTATGCATCTGAATTTATTGTTGTTCGATTTTTTTCGAAATTTTTTATGAAATTTATTTTAGTACAAAAATTTTCATCATTTATTGAAAAAATTATTGTATCGTTATTTGAATGTTTTTGATCTTTATTATTTTTAGATTTTTTTTTATTATTATTCATTAAAATATCTTTTTTTGTTTTTAAAAAATTATTAATAATAAATTGAGGTGGTTCATAATATTGATTAGTTCCGAAAATAGAAATAATAATAGGACGTTCGCTCATTATTAAAATTAAAAATAAATTTAAATATTTAATAATAATATTAAAAAATTTAATATAATATTTAATACATCATAAATTAAATTTTATTTAATATGCAAAAGTTGATTAAAATATGTACAAAAAATTATTTAACTATAAAAACTACAAAAAAATAATATTAAAAATATTTTGCACATTAATATTAAAAATCATAAATAAAATTAAATTTTAATTGAATTTATTAACAATAATTTTAAAATTGTTTTATTATTATTTTTATTATTAATAAAATCTTTTTCTTTATTAATGTAATTTAAATACGGATAAAAAATTTTATTTTCATTATTATTATTATTATTATTTACAAAAAAAATATTTTCTTTCTTAAAAAAATTTTTATTATTTTCTTCTTCAAACAAATCGATTTTATTAATTTTATTTTGATTTAATTTTTTTTTAATAATAGGCGAATTGCAATATTTTTTTTCCATATTTTTAATAAATTCGAAATTATTTTCTTCATTTTTCATTTTTATAAAAAATAATTAAATTAATAATAAAAAAATAATTAATTAAATTAATATTATTTAATTGCTATCTTAAAAAAATATTATTATAAATCAAAAATGATTCCTTTTTTAAATATGCGAATTTATAGAAATTTTTCAAAAAATTTGACTGTTTTTGTTGATAAAATGAAACAAAATGAATTAAAAGTTGAAGATATTTTAGATGAAGATGAAATTGTTCAAGATGTTAAATCAAATCCATCAACTGAATTAATGCCTTTTTTTAGTACTGAAATTATTAAAAAATTGATTGATTTTTCTACTAAAATGCCTAATGTTCCTACTGATGATAAAACAAAAGTTGATAAAAAAATCGGGTTTAAATTTCCTTTTAATGCTACTGAAATTCTCTGCTCTGATAATGCGACTATTATGGACCTTTTTGTTAAGTTGAATGAAGAGGAAAGTAATGAAAAAAATTCTGAGGAAAAAAACGAAGAAGAAGATAAAAAAAATGAAGAAGAGAATGAAAAAGAAAAAGTTAATGAAAATGAAAAAAAAGATGATGATGAAAAAAAAGATGAAAATGGAAAAAATGAAGAAAAAAAAGAAGAAGAAAAAAAAGATGAAAAAAAAGAAGAAGAAAAAAAAGATGAAAAAAAAGATGAAAAAGTTGATGAAAAAAAAGATGAAAAAGTTGAAGAAAAAAAAGATGAAAAAGTTGATGAAAAAAAAGATGAAGAAAAAGATGAAAAAGAAAAAGTTGAAGAAAAAAAAGATGAAAACAAAGAAGAAAAAAAAGATGAAGAAAAAAAAGAAGATGAAAAAAAAGAAGATAAAAAAGAAGAAGAAAAAGATGAAAAAGAAAAAGTAGAAGAAAAAAAAGAAGAAGCTCAAAATGAAGAAAAAAAAGAAGAAGATCAAAATAATGATTCCTACGAAGAAATACCACCACAAGAAATAGACACAACAAATCAAAAAGAAGACACAACAAATCAAAAAGAAGACACAGTAAATCAAAAAGAAGAAACCGAAATAAAAAAAGATTCAAAATCCATATTAGAATATTTCTTCGATTTTTTAGCCACCACTCCAAACACCGATTCCGAAGAAATTTACGTTTTAACAGGTTATTTTCAACGTATTTTAAATCATTTAATAACATCAAAAGGCAGCATCGTAATTCCATTTATTTTTGATTCTCCTCAAAACATTCCAGATAATTTAATAAAACATTTAAACAAAAAATCAATTGCTGAAATCGTAAACAAAATTTTAACATACAACGACGATTCAATAAAAGATTTAAACGAAAAAAAAAAGCTTTTTATAACAAAAATTTTACAAGATTTAAACGAAACAAACATTGAATTAAAATTCGAATGCATTTGTTCATTATTAATTTCATGTTTAGACAAAAAAGAATTTTTCAATTTATTTATGAATGAAAATAGTTTAATTGAATTATTATACAGTTCAATTAATAAATGTGAAGGAAAAAAACTTCGAAATTTAATAAACATTCTAATAAAAATCAATGAAAATATTTTATCAAATTTTGATAAACCAGTCACACCAAATTTAATTCCAGAAAATCCGATGGATTTATTAAACATGATTAAAAATTATGGTTTAGATAATAATACAGAAGAAGAAAATCAACAACCTTCAAATAATGAAGAAAATTTGAAAAATTATTTGAATTTTTTATTCAAAGTTTTAAAAGAAAATTCATTTGCGTTTTTAGATGATTTGAATAAATTCGAAGATAATAATCAAATTGAAACAACTTATCAACGAAATCAAAAAAAATTGGGATTAAAAAAATTGGCTCAAATTGAATTTTTCCGTTCGATTATTGACATTTGTGTAAATTCATATGCGAAAAAATTTTTTACGGAAAATGTTGAAGACATTATTAAAATCGCAAATGAAAAAAACATTTTTTGGATTTTGAATGAAATTTTTTTAAATTTCGAATTTAATAATATTTTTCAAACTTATTATCAACAATTATTCACAATCATTTTAAATCAAGAATCACCAGAAATTTTAATAAATTCAGTGTTTGAAAACACAAAAGAAAACAAAAAATTAATTCCAATTTTAACTGAACATTTATTAAAACAAATGAAATTCAAATACAATAGCAACAATGAAGTTGAAAGTGGATTTTTTTCAACAGAAATTCAAATTTTAGACAACATTAGCACAAGCGAAAATATTTTCGTTAAAAAATTCATTGAAAATGAAGAAAATTACAAAGTTTTTAATGAATGTTTTTCTTCTGATATTAATTCAATTTTCAAACAAAAATTGTATTTTAATCCTGAAAATGACATTTCAAATCCTTTGAGCAATGAACCTGAAAATGAACCTTTCATTCCTAATAAATCTTTAAATGAAATTATTCAAGAAGATTTGAATATTTATAATGAATATAAAAATGGTGGAGATTATAAAAAATTGATTGAAGAAAAAAAAGAAAGAGAAAAAATCGAAAGAGAAAAATTCAATAAAGAAAATCAAAATAATTCACAAGAAATTGTGAATGATTATGATGAAAATACTGATACGAATGTTTTTGATAGTAATGATGATGATAATGAATTGAAAAAAGAAAAAATTTATGGAAATGATGGAATTAATTATTCTGATTGGGATGGAGAAAAAGTTATTAATGAAGATGAATTAGAAGATCTTATGAAAGAATTAGATCTTTAGATTTGTTTTATTTGTCTTATTATATTTACTTAATATAAATTTATTTTTGTTATTAATTTTATTTTATTTGTTATTAATTTTAAAATGAAAAATTAATTTTAATAAAATTAATTTTAATTTTTAATTAAAAAATTATTTTTATTTTTATCTTTTTAATAAAAATTAAAATTTATAATAAAAAAATTTAATTATGTAAATTAAATAATTATTAATATCAAAAATAAAAATTCTATAAGTAAAAATAATAATAAAATGTCAAAAGAAAAAATAATACAAACATTCAAAACATCAAAAAATTTTTTAAACATATTAAAAAATTACACTGAAAATCAGCCAAATTTAGATGATTATAATTATTTAATTTACGGAATTTATTGTAATAAATACGAAGAAAATGAATCAAAAAAAGGAATAATTTATTTAAATGAATCAATTAATAATTGTTTATCATTTGCGATTTTTAAAGATAAATCAATTGAATATTACAATTTTTCTGACATTGAAAGATTTGCTTTTGATAAAAATTCGAAAAATATAAAAAAAGCATTTGAAAAGAAAAAAATTAAAGAAAATTCTTTTATTCAAATTTATTTTAATAAAAATTATTTCGATTTTGTTTTTGATAATAAAAATAAATTAAAAAAATTCATTAATGGAATTATTTATCATTTTGAAAATAAAGAAAATGAAATAAAAAATAATAATATTGAAAATAATTTCGATGAAATTTGGAGAAAATATGACATTAATTTTGATAAAAAATTAAGTCAACATGAATTTAGACAACTCGCGAAAGAATTTGGAATAAATGAAAAAAAATTAGGTAAAAAAATTGATAAAGACGGAAATAATGAATATTCTTATGATGAAGTTGTTGAATTTTTAAAAACTTTCACTGATGGAAAAAATTACGCTGATGTTTTTAATAAATTCGCTGATGTTACTTCAAAAGAAGGAAATAAAGTTATGAGCTATCAAAATTTAATAGAATTTTTTAAAGAAATTGAAAAAGAAACATTAAATGAAAAAGAAAGTATTAAATTATTAATAAAATACAAAAGAAAAATTACCGAAGAAGAAAAAAATACTTTGAAAAAAAAAGTCGATGAATTAAAAAATATTAATCAACAAGAATTAAATAAATTATTTGAACCAATTAGTAAAAATTACGATAATAAAATAATTCCTTTCATGAAATTAAGAGAATTTTCAAACATGATCAACAGTGATTTATTATTATTATACAACCAAGAAAAAATATCTACTCCAGTTGATTTAAATCATCCTTTATGCGATTACATAATAAACAGCACTCACAACACATACATTTCCGGCCATCAACTAATAGGCAAATCGAATGTAAAAATGTACGGATTCGCAATGTTAGAAGGTTATCGTTTAGTTGAATTAGATTGTTACGATGGAAAAGGAGATGAAATAGTAATAACACATGGTTACACATTAGTAGATAAATTAAAATTAGAAGATATTTTAAAAGAATTAAAAGAAACTGCCTTTGTTAATAGTAATTTACCTGTTATTTTAAGTATTGAAAATCATTGTGATAAAGAGCATCAAGGAATTATGGCTAAAAAATGTCAAGAAATTTTAGAAGATATTTATGTTTTTCCTTCGGATAATTTACCTGAATTTTTACCGAATTTGGGTGATTTGCAAAAGAAATTTATTTTAAAAACAAGTGGAAAAAGAGTTCCAACTGAAAATATTAAAAATGAAGTTAAAAGAAAACCGGTTGAAATTTTAAATATTGCGATGAATAAAATGAAATTACTTAAAAAGAAATCAAAAGAAAATAATGAATTTAATAAACAAAATTCAAATGAATTAAACAATTCAAAAAAAATAAAATTTTTATTTCAAAAAGAAAACGAAAAAAGCGAATTTTCCGAAGACGAAAACGAAAACGAAAACGAAGAAACAAAAGTAATAAACGAACTCGAAAAACTTCGTGGTTTGCACGGCACAAAATTCAAAATGAAACAAATCGAAGAATTAAAATATCAACCATGGGAATTTGTAACATTAAAAAGTGACAAAATAATAAAATATTCAAAAAATTTCGAATCTCGAAAAAAATTAATTCTATTCAATCAACATTGTTTAATGAAAGCTTATCCGCAAAAATTTGATTCTTCTAATTACGATATTATTAAATGTTGGATTTTAGGCTGTCAATGTTCAGCAATAAACATTCAAGCAACAGAAGATGATTTTACTTTATTCGATAAAATTTATTTCAAACAAAATAAAAATAAAGGTTATGTTTTAAAACCAGAAAAATTATTATTAAATAATAATAATCATTTTGAAACATATGAAAAACCAATTAAAAAAATCACATTAAAAATTTTAAATATTTTTAATTTAGTTCAATTAATAAATATTTCGAAAATAACAATAAAAAAAGATAAAGAAATTAGTTTTGAAATTTATTCTTTAGATGCGATTGATTTTGATGAGAAAAATAAATACGAAATTAAATTAAATGGCGGAGTTATTTTTCCACAAATTAAAAAAAATTTTGATATGATTTTTGATGTTTTTGATAAAGATTTTGGATGCATAATGATTAAAATTAAATACGATGATAAATTAATTGGAAGAGGTTGCATTCCATTTGCGTTTTATAATGTTGGTTATAGAAGAATTCCTTTATATGATAATTATTGTAAATTTAATCATGATTCGTTTTTAATTGGATTAATTTCTGATAATTAAATTTATTTATTTTTTTTAATTTAATTTTTAATTATTTTTTTATTATTTTATTAATGTCGGATGAAAAAAGTGAATTTGCGAATTTAATTTCGAATGTTGTTGAAGGAAATTTTGAAGAAAAAAAAAATAATAATGAAAATAATGAAAATAATAATGAAATTAATGAAAATAATAATAATAAAATTGATGATTCTACTGATAAAAAAAATAAAATTTCTATTGAAAATAATACAACTGAAAATAATATTAAAATTAATTTCAATGAAGAAGATGAATTAGAAGGAAAATTAAAAATTATGTATGAAAAATTGGAAGATTTAAAAAAACAAAATAAAAAAAATGTAAGTTTTAATATTAATAAAAAATATCGTCAAAATTCTTATGATAAAATTACTGAAATGTTTAATAAAGTTGGATTAGAAAAAAATTATTTAATGAGTAATAATTTCGTAAGTAAAAATAAACAACCATCAAAAAATTATTTAAATAATAATTATTCATTTAATAATAAAAATAATTATTCATTTTTTAGATTTAAATCACCAACAAATAATAAAAATAATAATAATAATTTTAAATCAATTTTTTCTAATGAAAAAAATAATAATAATAAAAATAAAAAAAACATTTTTAATATTGAAAAAAAAAATAATAATAAAAAAAAAATTAATAATAATAATAATTTAATATTAAAAAGAAATAATAATTATAAATATTTTGATAATAAAAATTATTATTCAAAAGAAGTTGATAAATTAAATTCAATGTTGTTTGGAGAAAATAATATTAAAAAATATAAAAATGATAATTTAAAAAACGATGATTTTTATAATTTAAATAAATTAAATAAAAAAAATAATAAATTTTCATCAGAAAAAAACGATTTTTTCATTTCAAATAAATTAAATAACAATTTTGAAAATAAAATAAATTTAGTTATTTAAAAAATTATTAATTTTTATTATTTAATTTTTAATTTTTATTATTTATTATTAATTAAATAAATTTTCAATTAAATCCAAAATAAAATATTTTTAAAAAAAATATAAATATAAATTTAAAATATTCATATTAAAAAAATGATAGGAAAAATTTGGAATTATTTCATTCCATCAACAACAATAGAAACAGAATTAACAAAAGAACTTTCAACATTAAATTTAAGCGGAACATTATACTTAAAAAAAATCGGCGAAAATTTAGGCCAAATTTCAGAAGAATGTTCCATAACATTAACAGTAATAAACGAACAAAATTTTGAATATAATTTAAACATCCACAACGATGATTACGTAGAAGGTTCAGACATTTGGGAACATATGCAATTTCACATAACAAACGAACTACATTTTAAAGTATTTAAAAACACATCAGGAAACGATTGTTTAATGTGGCAAAGAAGTTTAACATTTTTTGTATTCGAAATTTTCCGCGATGAAGACATTGTAAAAACCTTCCCATTTTTCATTGATAAACTAGCTGAATTAATCACAAGCAACGATTTTCAAATAGACACAAAAACAGCGAGTAACGAAGAAACTAAAGATCAATACATTATGAATTATGGAATTTTAGATAATTTAGAAAAGTTTATTGAAGATAATTATAAAAATATGAAAGAAGAAGAAACTTTTGATGATATTATTAATAAAATGGGAGAAATTAAAATTTCTTCCCAAAAATTCACTGATATTTGTCCAAATGCAAATAATATTTTTTCTTCTACTCAAGGTTCTTTACATAAATACGACCAAAATTCAAAATCAACTAATGTGATTAGTAACAATGCCATTTTTAAAATTTATGAAACCGGAAAATTTTCTTATTACATCGTTGTAGAAGAAAATGATTTATTATTAGTTTATACAAAAATTCAACAAGAAAGTAACATTTTATTTAATTTCGATGAACTTAATGTGTTATTTTTATCTTTAATTAATATCGGAAAAAAAACAAAAATAGACGCTTATGATTTCGAAATGACCGATGCAAACGAATTAAAAAAATTAAAAAACCTCATTGCAAAATGTCATTATGAATCTACTAATTTAATGCCATATGAAGATTTAAACCCCGAAGAAAAAAAAAACTTAGAATGCATAAACGAAGAAATCGACGAAGAATCATTAATAGATGAAAACAACGAATTTGATTTTGAAAAAGGAAACGAATATAAAGATGATACATCTCAAAATAAATTCAGTGAACAAGCATATATACACGATAGAACATTCGCATTCAAAGAAAACAACAAAATTTCCATGTTTAAAACCGACCCAGACACAGATGAATTAATTCATACTATGGACCTTCCACCTGTTTTAGACTATGATGGAAACCCCATTAATATATCAAAAGCAAAAATGTATTTAAGTGATACTAATATGATCTTACAAGATAAAAACAACCCAAAAACATTGTGGCAATATGATATTAATACAGGAAAAATTATCGATGAATGGAAAAATGATGAAGATATTTTAGATATCACTCAGCAAAAAAAATTCGACCAAATGAATGATAATCCTATTATGTATGGAATTAATAAAAATTCAGTTTTTATTTTGGATGGAAAAGAAAGTAAAAAAAATAAAATTGTGGCTAAGAAAAAATATAAAACTATGCCTAATTTTTCTTGCATAGCTAGTACTGGCTATGGTGATGTTGCTGTTGCAAATAATCAAGGTGAATTAAGATTATATAATGAAATTGGAAAGAATCCTAAAACTTTTTTCCCTTGCTATTCCGATCCAATTAGAGCTATTGATACAACGAAAGATGGAAAATATGTTTTAGCAACATGTGATAAATATTTAATGCTTATTAAAACACAAGTTAATAATAAAAATGGATATCAAAAGAGTATTGCAAATGAAAATAGAAATATTAAAACACTTAGATTAACTCCGAAAGATTTAGTTAATTATAATATAACTTTTGAAAGTTTTACACCCGCTAAATTCGATATTAATAATAAAAATAGAGAAAAATATATTACTACTTCTATTGGACAATATATGGTTATGTGGAGTCTTAATGATATTAAAAAAGGAAAACTTGAGAAGTATAAAATTAAATCGGTTAATGAATATATTATAAATAATGTTAATAAATTTAATAAAGATCAAACTGTTATTACTATGTCCAAAAAATTAAGAATTCAAAATCAAAAAAATTAAAAAACGTATATTTAATATAAATTAAATAAATAGATTTAAATTTAATTATTTAATATATTATTAAATAATATAAATAATATATAAAATATATTTTTAAATATAAATTAATATATTAAATGTAAAAATGATTTAAAATTTTTTAAATTTTGGTTGGGGATTGGGGATTGGGGATTGGGCCCAATCCCCAATCCCCAATCCCCAATCCCCAATCCCCAATCC
>JAEEGK010020329.1_pt1 | contig 14132 bp, 7 predicted proteins | sample 8958771 | NCBI WGS metagenome assembly JAEEGK01 (sample SAMN16246547, study PRJNA631951) | gut metagenome | biome: gut microbiome; feature: rumen; material: SC-attached | host: Bos | place: Iran: Karaj | collected 2018-10
TTTTCCTAATATTTTTTTCCAAACTTTTCCTGAATTGTTACCTACTGATAAACAAAATAAATATATTCCTAAAATTTATGGATTTAGATTGTATGGTATGCCTGGATCTAAATATGAAAAAATTGTTGAAGAGGAAAATAAAGGGAAAGGGAATAAATAAATAAAAGTTTTTTTTATGGTTGTTTTTTATTATTTTTTTTTTTTCAGTTTTATTAAATTTTTATTTTAGAAAAATATTATTATTTATATAAAAGAAAAAATATTTTTTGTTTTTTTGTTTTTTGGTTTTTTTGTTTTTTTTTTTTTTTGGTTATTCGTTAATTAAAAGAGTAGAAAATTCTTCTTCTGTTATTGTTTTTGTTATATCATATATTTTTATTTGTTCGTTTATTAAAATTGTGTTTTTTGTTTCGTTTTGTTTGAATTCATTTTCTATTTCTTCTAATTCTTCTTTTGTCATATTTTTTTTTAAATAATTTAATATTATACTTTCATTTACTTTTTCATTTAAATTTCCTTTTAAAATTTTTTGATTAAAATTTTGACAATGATTTAAAAATTTATTAGCTCCTAAAATTTTAGCAATTGATATTATATTTTTAATTTCATTATTATTTCCTTTAATTTTATAATTGTCATTAAAATATTTTCTAATATCCTTAATTTGAATATTATTAAATTTTTCTCCATATAAAACTAAAATAGCTTTTACTTTTTTAGCAGAAATTAAATATTGAATATCTAAATAAATATTTTTTTCATTATCATCAATAAATTTTTGATCATATTTATAAATATATTCAGTTAATTCATTAATATTTGTACATCTAGGAAGATAAAAAATTAAATTTTTACTTAATTTTAAAGAATGTTTAATAATTTCTTCAATATCAGGTTCAATCCAATTTTTTAACATGAAATTATCATCATTTTTATATTCACTTCCTCCCCAAGGAGGAGATAAAAAGATAAAATCACTATTTTGATTAAAAGAAAGAAAATCTTGACAAGAAAAAATAACATTATTATCACAATTATAAATTTTTAAATTATTAATAGTCATTTTAATTTTATTTTCATATAAATCATTGGCATAAACAGTTTTAAATTTTTTACTAAAAAATATTGTATTTCCACCACAACCACAAAAGGCATCAATTATTGAATAATTATTTGAATCTTTAATTAAATTTGAAATATAAATTGATATTTCTTCCGGAGTCACACTATACCAACTTTCTTTATCCATTTGAATTCCTTTATCAAATTTAGAAAATAAATAATATCTTATATTGTAATATTTATTATCTATTTCTTCATTTGGTATGTTTTTTTTTCCTTTTATAAATAAATTTATATTCGTTTTAAATTTTATTTTTTTATATTTGAATATTGTTATTATTGATGTTGATAATATGTTAAGTGATGATATTGATAATGATTCTTTTATTATTTGTTTTTTTTCTTTTTTTGAATTTTTCTTTTTTTTTTTTATTTGTTTTATATTTTTTTTTATTGATCTTTTTCTTTTATTTAATAAGGATTTTTCATTTATTTTTTCATTATCATTTGATGAATTTATATTTATATCATTATTATTTTTATCATTATCACTTTCATTAATTTCAATTTCACCTTCTTCCATTTATCAATTAATAAATTAATAATCATTATTTAAAAAATGAAAAATTTTATTTTAATTTTTTTCCTTTTTATATTATCTGAAGAAATAGAACAATATTTTTCAGATATTTTTTTAGATTCTGAAACATTTTCAATTTCAATATTTATTGAAGATACAAAAACTTTTAATGCAATTGCAGATTTAGAATCAGAATTTAGTTATATAGATGATAATACTTTACCTTTAACTTCATTAACTTCTGCTTCTAAATTAAATGAAAAATTAACTTTTAAAATTGATAATAAAGAATCAACTGGAATTGAAGTAAAAGATAATGCAAATATAAATAAAAATTCTTTAAAAATAAATGATTTCTCATTTATAATTTATCCAAGTTCTTTTTCAAAATTAAAATCAATATCATTTGGATATAAATATAGAAAAAACCATAATTTAATTTATCTTTTGAAAAAATCAAATTTAATAAAAAAAGCACAATTCACAATTGAAATAAACAATAATTCCAAAGGTAAAATTTATTATGGTGAAATATCAAATGATATATTAAATCCATATAAATATACTTTAAATATTCCAGTTAAATCAAATAATAAAAATTGGGATTTTGAATTACAATTTTTATTTATTGGAGAAATTTCTTATAAATATGAAAATACTTATTATTATAATCAAAATAAAGCTTCTTTTTCAGGTAATTCAAAAGGCATTTTGGCTCCTGAAATGGCTTTTGATTTTATTGTTGATAATGTATTTAATGAAAGTATTACAAAAAATGTGTGTAGAAAAACAATTGCAGAAAATAATGAAATTGAATGTATTTGTGATAAATTAAAAGAAGAAAATTTAAAACATATTACTTTTGTTATTAAAGATAAAAGTATTATTTTTAATACAAAAGAATATTTTGATATTATTGGTAATAGATGTGTTTTTCAAATTAAATATAATAATGTTAAAAGAGAGGAATGGAAATTTGGTATTTCTTTTCTTTCTAAATTTTTATCTACTTTTGATTATGAAAAAGGACAAATTATTTTAAGAACTAAAGAAAAAAATTTTGAAGAAGTTGATGTTAATACTTTATTTCCTTTAAAAAAAATGATTATATGGACTCTTGTTATTGTTATTATACTTCTTATTCCTTTTATGTATAAAATTATAAAAGAATCAATAAAAAAACATAGAGAAAGAAGAATAAATGCTTTTATTAAAGAAAATTATACTCAATTAGAACCTATAAAATAAAATTATAATAATAAAAAAAAATAATATAAAATAAAATTATAAAAATTACATTTTTTTATATAAAAAAATTACCATTCTAGTAAAATACTAAAAATATAATAATATAAGACAAAATATATATTATCTATATATGAATAATTTAAGTTTTATTAATATTATTATTATTATTATTTTGTGCATGATCTGCAAAAAAAACATTCCCACTTTGATTATTTGATGAAGGATTAGAATTATTACTACTTACACTACTTAAATATTTTCTAGGAGGTAATTTAAAAGTATAATGTGTTTTAATTGTTTTTGAAGTTAAACTATTTATATTTTCTTTTTTTTCATATTTTAATTCTGTTGTATGATAATATCCTCTTGATTTTAATTTATCTTCTTCATAATTTTTATAAATTCCAAAAATATTTTTATGATTTAAATTTGATTTTGAAGTATTTAATGTATTATTTATATAATAATTAATATTTACATTTTGAATTGTATTTCTTTTTGTTCCTTGATTTTCTATTTTTTGTATTTTATTATTTGAATTAATAATTATATTACTAGAAGAACTTAATATATCGAAAGGTTTTCCAAAATTATTAAAATATATATTATTAAATTGGATATTTGGTTTTAAATAAATAAAATTTTTTACTCTCTTAACATTATATTTTTGACAAAATAATTTTCTAAAATTTTCTTTTGGTCCTTTATTAAAAGGATTACCAAAAAGAATTAATAAATTTTTCATTTTAATTCTCATATAAGTCGTTTCACCATACCAAACATAAATAGTATGACTAATTAATAATGAAGTGATAAATAATAAAATTAAACTATTTAAAGATAAAAAAATAATACAAATAATTTTTTTTAATTTTTGTATATTACATTTTTTTGATTCAGAATTTAAAAATTGAATATCAGAAATAATATCAATAAAAGTAAAAATAATAAAAGAACATAAATAATAATAAAAATATCTATAATTATTAATTCCTATACAATTTCCAACCCAAGGACAATGATGATCTATTTTTTCAATACAAGCATTACATTTTTTACAATGAGTTGAACCAAGTGGTCTTGTTATAAAACAAGTTGAACATACTTTTAATTTAAATAATCTACCTTGTAATACATAATATTTTTTTTTAAATTTATATATTATGTTTGTATTTTTAAAATTTTTTTTCTGTTTATTATTTATATTCATTGGTAAAATTCCAGGAGATGAAAATATACAAATTAAAGAAATTACTATTGTTATTGAAAAAAAAATTATTTGAAATAAAATATATATCATCTTTTTATTTATAATATAAAATATTGTTATTACAAATTTAATAAAAAATCCCATTATTACCATGAATCCATTTAAATAACCTGAATATTTATGATATTGATTTTTATTTTGTAAATTTTTTATATTTTCTATTTTATGATTTGTGTCAAAATTAAATAATTCAGCTTTTGATATATTGTTTTGACTTATCATTGATGAATTGTGCTCATTTATGATTTTTTGAGGAAAAAAATTTTGCTTCATTATTTGATTAAATTTCTTTACTTCATTATTATACATATTATAAAATTATATATACAATTAAAAATTAATTAATAAAATAGAATTTAATTTATAAGTATATTAATTGTAATTAAAAATTGTTAAATTTATTAAAAAAAATAATAATTAAAGCATAAGAAAGAAATAGGGTAAAGATAGAAAAAAATAATTATATTAAAAATTAGAAAAATGAATAGAGAAAAATTTGAATATAGTAGTATATTTTTAAATATTAAAAAATAAAATTAGTAAAAGATTTGAATTTTCATTATAAAATTTTTTATATTATTTTATATTATTTTTTAATATTTTATTAATTAATTTTTACAATTTTTTTTATATTAAATCAATATTATTTAAATTCAAATTATATAACATATATAAATATATGATTGAGCCCAAATAAAAATATTTAATAAATATAAATCTTTAAAAATTATAAGATATTTTTTTTGTTTTTTTTATTATTATTTTCTTTTTAGAAAAATTATCTTTTTATATCAATTTATATTTCCATTATTTTTTATTATTCATTATTTTATCAAAATTATAATATATTATAATAAGTAATTATCTAATATATCTTTACATATAATATAAAAATTATGAAAATTAAAATCTAAATTTTTTTCCTTTATCATTGTACATGCTGGTATTATTACTTTATTTTTTAATGTTTCTGTTATTCCTTTTTCTGTTAAAGAATCATAATTTATTTCATCATTACTTATTAAAATGTTAAAACAATTTTTTAAATTATTATATTTAAATTTTTCAATTTCTTCATATGATTTTTTTAAATATACATTATTATTTATTTTTTTTATTCTTTCCATTTCATTTATTTTATTTACAATAATTTCATTTTGCTGGTTTTCTAATAATCTATTAGATTTAGGTCTAGTATAGTTATTTTTATTAATTCTCGAACTTTTATTAGTTGTATTATAAATTATATTTTCAATTTTAATATTTCTATTTTTATTTTGTAATTTTTTCATTAAAATATTAGTATCAGTTAAATATTTGGTAGTTGAAATTCTATTAACAAATTGCTTATCATTTTCTTTTCTTTTTGAAATAATTTTTTTAGTCATTTCATTTAATTTTGGTTTAAATGTAAATTCAATATTATTTATTTTTAAATCTTTATTTTTTTCAACTTTATTATTCTTAATTGAACCTTTTGATTGTACAATAAGTAATTTATCTGTATCTGAACTTATATTTAATCCAAAAATTATATTATCTTTATCTTTTTCAACTTCTTTTTTTGGTATATTTGATATTTTTCTTTTTAATGTTAAATTATCATTTTGTACATCAGTTTCAATTGATAAATTTTTAGTAATATTATTTTTATCTTTTATAAAATTTAGTCTATTATTTTTAAAAGGTTTACTATAAAAAAAAGCTGAATTAGTCATATTAATTTTTTCTTCATTTTTTTTTCCACTCCCTGAAATAGAACTTATTTCTGTTAAATCTTTCAAATAATTTTTTTTATTTTTAATTTTTTCAAATATTTTTACAAATGAAGATGTACTTTTTGTATTTTGAAATTTTTTTTTTTTATTTATTGATTTTAATTTATTAAAAGATTCATTTTCTAATTTTATTATATCTTCATTTTTTTTCAAATTCATACTTATATTATTTTCATTTATATTTTTTGTAGGAGATTTTTCATTTATGTTTAAATTACTTTTATTAGTTAGAGCATGAGAAATAATTTTTAATTCATTTTCTTGATTAGATTCTATTTTTTTTTTCATCATTTTTTTATAATTATTAAACTCTTTTGTTAAGTTTTTATTTTTATTTGGATATAATCTTTCTTCAAATTTTTTATTACGTTTCCCTAATTTTAGATAATTATCATTTATTAAAGGTTTAAATGTATATTTTTCTAATTCTTTTTGTTGTTGTTCTTTTTTTAATTGATAATTTATTTCAGCACTTTTTTTTCTTTTTTCAATATCAATATAATATAATCTATTAAAAGTTTCATCAATATTCTTTTTTGAATTTTGTTTTTTTTTTATTTTATTTATTACATTTTGTATTTGTAAATAAACATTATTTTTTACTTGTTCATCTAATGAAAATTTATTAGATAATTCTTCACATAAAGAACTTATATAATTATCATCTGCGTTATTTAAATCTATTGTAACTTTTGCTGTTTTTGAATCATCAATAATTAATGATATATCAATATTTACATTTTTATTTTTAGAAATTGAACAATTATTAGACATTTATTTGAAAAAAATAATATAAAAATAATTAATTTTATTAATTTTTTTGAAAAATAAATTTTTTAATATAATGAAATATGAATATATTATATTTCAAATAAACAAGAAAAAAATAAATGAATAACCAAAAACCTCATAAGCATTCAAGAAATATTTCTGGACATAGAAATAAAACTTCAAATTCTATTTCATTTCTTAAACATCCATTTAATATATTAACAAAAAATAACAACAATAAAACAATAAATAGTACAAATAAAAAAATTTCATTTTCTCAAATAATAAAATCAAATTTACAAATGTATAATATTACAAATGAAGAAATTGGAATAATAAAAATTAATGATATAATTGATACAAAAAATTGTCATTTAGTTGCAATTTTTAAAGATTATTTAATTAGTGATTATATTGATGAATTTTTAAGAAGATTTTATAAAAATAAAGAAAGTAAATTAAGGATACCTAAATTTTCAGATTATTATAAAAATTATTTAACATTTTTTTGTAAACCAATTTTTTCAGATTTTTTTGCCAATAAAATAATACAAAGTTATGGTGAAGCAAAAGCAGAAATTTATTATAAAAAAAATTATGGAAATAAAAATAAAGAAAGTAAACATAAACATAAACATAAACATAATAAAGAAATAGCAAAAACAATATTTAATACTTTAATTAATGAAAGTATTGATTATGTTATAAAAGATACAAAAGAATTTATTTCAACTATTAATACTCAAGAAACAATGAATTTACGTGATGAAACAATTTTAGAAATAAATGGTCAAAATAAAAATTCAAATAATAACTCAATTACTTCTTTATTAAAATGTTTTTCAGTTAAAGAAAAAAAATCTAAAAATAAAATTCAAAATTTAAATATAAAAAAAATTAAAAAATATGGAATTAATAAATCAAATAAAAATACAATTGATAAAGATAAACATAATAAAAATTCACCAAATAAATCAAATAATAATAAAAATAAAGTTACATCAACAATTCCAACTTCAGCAAGAAATTATACAAGTAATAAAGTAAATTTGAAATATAGTCATCAAAAAAATTTAAAAATGACAAGAATTGAAACTTCAACTTCAAATAATTTAAGTAGTAATAGAACAAAAAATAAATCTAAATCTAAAGATTTTTCAAATAGTAAAGTTATAAATACACAAATGTCAAATTCAAATTTTTCAAGAAATAAATTAAGATCACCATTACATTCTCCAACTTCAAAAAATATAAATAATAAAATTTTTCTTACATCAAATTCTCCTAAAAAGAGTAATAGTAAAAAAAAATCTCCTCCTAAAAAAATTAATCAAAAACAAGGGAAAAATCATGTTAATTTAAATAAATATAATGATAATATAAATTTAAAAGATATAATGAAAATAACTCTTCAAATTTATAATGATAAATCAAAAAATACAAATATAATTAAAAATAATAATAATATAAATAATAATAATAACTTTATTCGTCATCAACACACTCGCTCAACACCAACAATAAATAATTTTAATATAAATATAAATAATCATATTTGTCTTCAAAATTCAAATAATAATATAAATATGAAAAATTCAAATAGTAAAAATAGTAAAAATTCATCATCTAAAAATAATAGTCCTAATTCAAAAAATAAAGAAAAAACATTTATAAGAGTTAATACTTATTCAAAAACAAAAATAAATCCATCTTCAGCAATGTCAAATTATAAAAATTTAGTATCAAATACAAATAATGATATTGATTTATTATTAAAAAATAATTTTTTTTCTTCATTTAATAATGGAAAAAATGATAAAAAAGATAATTTATGTTTAAATACAATGAGACAAGTTAATCATTCACCTCTTCAAAGTAGATCTAGTTTTAATAATAATGAAACATTACCAAAAAGTAATATTTTATCTTTTCAAATGAGTAAAGCAAGAGGTTATTTTATTAATTCAAATTTAAAAAATAAAATTCAGAATTGTAAAATGAATAGTATTAATAAAGCAAAAGATAAATTAAATTTTCCAAATGAAAAAAGTAAAAAATAATAATTTTTTTCATATTTTTAATATTTTTATTTTTTTGGTAAAATAATAATTATATTTAAATTACTGTAAAAAAAAGCTTATAAAATTATCTTTAAATAATAATATAATTTTATTCTTTTTTTCTATAAACAATTTTTCCTCCTTTTATAAATTTATCTTCTAATTTATTTTTAGTAATAATTTTCAAAAATTCTTTTTCATATTTATTTTTAATATCATTAACACAATTCAAAACTTCATCAATTTCAACATTTTCAAAATTTTGAATTTCAACCATAAAATCAACCATATCACAAGTTATCAATTTTGTTTTTTTAATTTCTAAAACAGCCAAAGAAATATAATAAGTATAATAATAAACATTTTCAACACTAAAAATTAGATCCCAAAGTTTTAAAATATCTCCAATTTCAAATTCTTGACTAAATAATAAAATAAACCATCTAATAGCAAAAAATTCAAATCTAATATTATTTTTTTCCATATGATTAATTAAATCAATATCAATAATTTTTAATAATTGATATAAATTTTCAGTATTAGTTTTATTACCTTCAATAATAAATTCATCAAAACTCATTTTCATTTGACTCATTAAATTAAAGAAAGACCAAAATGAATCTGCTTCAATTGTTTCTTCATTCTCTTCAATATATAATTTATCATATGAATAACAATAATAAATTGGTGCTAAAATATCATTCATTCCTTGATGATAAGAAATTTCTGGTGCAAAATTAGAATATATTAATAATATTCTTGTTAAAACATCTGCATGTGTTTCATTCTCTTTTTCAATATTATAATATTCTTCTATATTTTGAAATACACAATCTTTTCTTTCTTTATACATTTTTACTAATTCTTCTTGTGTAAATTGTTTATTTTTATCTGTTGATTGGAAAAAAAATGAAAAAGTTGGTCCTGTTCTTGATATGTCTTTTAATATTTGTTCTATTATTAGTTTTTTTTTATAATTTTTTTCTTCTCTTTCTCTTTTTATTTGTTGAATTATCATATCTTTATATAATTTATATAAATTTCTCTTTTCTGTAAAAGTTTTTTCCCATAAATTTGAATTTAAAGGAAGATATCCTAAATTTATTTTCCAGACTAATGCTCTTAATATTGGAAGATCATCAGGTAAACCTTGTTCACTTAATTTATTTAATTCTTCTTTATCTTGAGATAAAATTGCTTCTATTATATTTGTTGATAATTTTATTGTTGTTTTTGAACATTTTAATACTTTTCTTGTTATTGAATTAAAAATATTTTTTGGTGTTATTAATGTTGAATTTGAATTGTTATTTTTATTAGAATTTTCATTTAATTTTGAATTTTCCATAAATCAATTTTAGTAAAATAATAAATAATTTTTTTTTGTAATAAAAATTAATATATTATTATATTTTTTTCTAATTTTTAATAATATTAAATATATTTTTTATTATTATACATAATATAATTTTATTTATTTTAATTTTCTTCTTCAATTCCTTCTTTAACATATTTTATAATTGATTTAATATTTGCTTTAGGTAACATTAAATGAAGTGTTCCTTTACCCTTTCTACTACATAATATAAATCCATTATAAATTAATACAATACTTCCCATTTCACATTTTTCAATTTGTTCTTTTATATCATTAGGAATATCTTTTAATTTTATTCTTAAATCTTTTGTATTTAATAAATCAATTAAAAGTTTTGGATTATTTAATTCAATAACTTGATTATTTAAATAATCAACTAATAAAATTGAACCATAATATGTTAATCTATATTTTATTTTTTGTTTTAATTCTTCCTCTCTTTCTCTTTTAAAAACTACTAATCCTGCTCTTATAATTTCTAAATTCATTTTATTAAATATATCAATCATTTCTACTAATTTTTCACTAAATAAAAATACTTTTTTTGATGATTCACGAAGACTATATAAAAATTTTGTAATTCTATCATTTTTAAATTTAAAAATTGAATTTAAATTATTAAATGATTCTGTAAATTTAGTAATATTTTCAAATCTTGTAAATATAATTTTTGTATTTTTATCTTTTTCATCATTTTTTTCATTTAAATTCTCTTTTTTTTCTTCTTTAACTTCAGTTTCAAAAAATTTTTCTTTTAATTCTTGATTTTCATTTACAATTTTTTTTTCTTTTTCACTTTCAATATCATTCATATCATAACCAATAAAATTCATAAATTCATCTAAATCTTCTCCAATAGTTTTCATTTTTTCTTTATTTAAAGGAACAGAAAAACTAGATTTTTTTTCTATTATTTTAAAATCATCATTTTTCTTAATAACAGCAATAAAAAAAGATCCACTATTATTATCTTGAGAATACAATCGAATACATCTTCTTAAATTTAAAGGATCACTAAAATTAAAATGTGCTTTTTTTTGATAATTTTCATAAGTATAAATAGGATGAAACATAGTTTCTTTAACTAAATCATTTTTATATTTTGTCATTTCACTAAATTTTGATAACCAAATATTATTATCATAATTTTCATTATCCCATTTAACACAAACTTTCCATTTAATTAATCCTTCTCTAAATTTAATTCCCATATTATTTAATTTATTACTACAATTAACTAATTCAATATTATTTTTATACTTTTCTAAAATTGAAGCAATAACGGCTTCATTTTCAATTGGATTAATTGAACAAGTAGAATAAACAATTTTACCACCTGGTTTACATTGTCTAATTGCATTATCTAATATATTATATTGAATAAAATGATTTTCTAATCCATAATCAATTTTCCATCTTCTTCTTAATCCTTTATTTTTCCTTAAAGTACCATCTCCAGTACAAGGGACATCACATATTATAATATTAGGTTTATAATTATCATTTTCTATAATTGGTAAAATTGAAGCATCATAATTTAAAACTACTATATTTATTGGGAAATGATTTTTAAAAAAATGACTCATATTACCTGCTCTTTTTGAATTAAAATCATTTGCAATTATTACACCTCTTGGTAAAATATTTTTTAATCTTGCTTTTTCTTCCATTATTTCTAATATTTGTATTGTTTTATTTCCTGGTGAGGCACACATATCTAAAATTATTGAATCTTCATTTATTTCTTCTTCTATTAATGATACTGGAATCATTGCAACTAATTCTTGTCTTAATATACCAAAATCATTTTCTCTCATTAATATTTCTTTTATTTTCATATCTGATTCTATTTCTTTATTGTATTTATCTAGGGAATATATATTGTCTAAAAAATTTAATTTGTGTCTTTTTAATCTTTTATTATAGTCAGGGTTACTTAAAAAAATTTTTGTTAATTCTAATTCTAATGATTCACTATATGTATATATTTTATTTAATCTAAATGTTATTGGTAATGGTTCTTTTGATATTTTTAGAAATATTTCATATTCTTTTTCTGAAAAAGGAAGAGTATTTTTAAAATATTCTATAAAGTTATTTGAGATTTCTTCTCTTTGTTTAAATTTTTCCATTAATTCTGGAGGAATTGAATCAAGGTGTTTTGGAATATGTTTTTTTTTCTTTTTTGTTGTTTGTTCATTTGTTTTATCAGTATCTGTGTTTATTTCTTCTGATTTTATATTGGAATTATTTTCTTTTTCTAAATCAGGTTTATTTTGATTTATTGTTTCTGATTCATTTTCTTTATTTTTATCCATTTTGAATAAATAAATTATTTAATTTAAATCAATTTTATTAATTTGAAAAAAATTTATATAATGTATTCTTATATATAATATTTTTTATATTTCAGAATTATCTTCATTTTTTTTTTCTTTTTTATAACCATTTTTATTATTTTTATTATTATAATTATCAGATTTATTATCATCTGAACTCAATTCTTCATCACTTTCTTCAGAAATTTTTTTAACATTTTTATTCTTTTCTTTCTGTTTTTGATATTTTTTAATTTTATTATCTTTAGGAAAAACTTTAATACTTTCCCAAATATTAATAACACCATTCATACTTCCAGTAATAATTCTTTCATTATTTAAACCAATAATCCCAACAATTGCTTTTTTATGACCATCAAGAATATCTCTTTGAAGACTACTAACTCTCCAAATAATTGCTTTTCCATCCCCACATCCAATTAATAAATATTCTTTATCTTTAAAAATATTAATATCATAAACTTGTAAATTTGAAAATTTTATACTTCTTATTTTCTGTAATAAAGTAATATCAATAAATATAATATTTCCATCTTTACAACAAGAAATTAATCTTTTTCCTCTAAATTTCATACAAATATTTTCATAATTAGTATAAATTATTCTAATACAATTAAAATCTTTTTCTTTATCCCAAATTCTAATTGTTCGATCTGCACTTCCAGAACATAAAACACTATATTTTTTAATAAATAAAATACTATCTATATTTTTTTCATGTCCTTTTAATATTTTTTTTTGATAATATGTTTCTTTTGAATTACTTTTAGTCCAAATTATTATATTTGTATCTTCACTTCCACTAAAAATTAAATCAAAATTTGAAGAATAATCACAACATATTACACTTTCTTTATGACCAACTAAAGTGAAAACACATTCATAATTTGATAAATTCCATAATTTTAAAGTTTTATCTATTGAACAACTACATAAATAATTATATTTATAAAATTCTTTTATTGATAAAATTCCTTCTTCATGTCCTTCAATTGATTTTTTAAATTCAAAATATTTTGAATAAAAATTTACTTCATAAAAATTTATTTTTTTATCTAAACCACATGAAACTAATTCATTATTTTTTCTTAATATAATTATACAAGTCATTTCAGGTTTATGATAAGTTTTTATAGATTGAATAATATTATATCCTAATGAAATATTAATTGCTTCTGTTATTCTTTGTTTAACTTTTGGAATATATAATTCTTCTTTTATTTCATTAATTTTATTTTCATCATTATTATTATGATGATTTATAATTAATTTTTTTGGTATTACAGAATTAATTTCACTAATTGAAGAAATGTCAATTGCTTTGAATATATTATTTTTCTTATTATTTTTACTTTTTTTATTTTTTATTTTTGTATTAGTGGATGAATTTTTTTCTTCTGTATGTGTATTATTTGATGAATGTAATTGATTAGTTTCAGATTTATTTATATTTTTATCTTTATTTTTCTTATCTTTTTCATTTTTTGAATTTTCTTTTGATGATTCATTACTCGAAAAAAATTTATGAAAATCAATATTCTTTTTTCTTTCTTTTTCATTATCATTATTTTCATTATCATTATTTTCTTCATCTTTATTTTCTTCATCTTTATTTTCTTCATCAGTATTTTCTTCAGCATTATTTA
>JAEEGK010020330.1_pt1 | contig 14132 bp, 10 predicted proteins | sample 8958771 | NCBI WGS metagenome assembly JAEEGK01 (sample SAMN16246547, study PRJNA631951) | gut metagenome | biome: gut microbiome; feature: rumen; material: SC-attached | host: Bos | place: Iran: Karaj | collected 2018-10
CCCTCCGCCAGCGCGGCGCTGGGGAACAGGGAGAACAGCATCACCAGGACCAGGAACAGGCTCAGCAGTTTTCGGGTCATACGCGGTTCCACCTATCTTTTCTTCAACTTCCGGTACGCTTATTCGATTTGCAGATGCGGGATCGGATACAGGGCAGGCGGTTTCCGAAAGGGAACAGTCCCCTTTATTTATATTTTCTCATTCTTATTTTATCAAACCGAACTTAATATGTCTATAACCCATTCGTCCCTTTTTTGCGGGAATATTTTTAATATTTTCCCTCCCCGCCATCACGCGCATTGCCCCGTCCCCCGTAGGGGCGACCTGCGGTCGCCCGTGGTCATGCGGAAATGTGGGTTCGCGCCCGTAGGGGCGACCTGCGGTCGCCCGTGGCCCACCGTCCCCGCCGTAGGGGCCGTGTGCGTATCCCCGGGAGGGGCAAGCCCCTCCCCTACGACAAAAACCAGCGTGGATGCGTGACTGCGGGCGGCAAGTTGCCGCCCCTACGGCAAGAACCGACGTTTCTCCGCGTCCGCGGGCCGTCGAAGGCGCCGGCCCCTACACCGCAAACCGACATTCCTTCATTCCTTCATCAGCACAGCGTCTTCATTCCTTCATTCCTTCGTATTTCCCGTCAAACTGTTTTCTATTTCACACGGAAAAGCGGCAGGACGATCGCTCGTCCCGCCGCTTTGCTGTTTGGGATAGGTTGTTTTCCGTACGCCTCAGGGCTCGTCGAAGCTCTCCACCTCGTCCCCCGCCTCCGCGGGGATGATGGGCAGCTCGTCGCTGTCCGTCAGAATGTCCACATTCGTGAATCGGACGAAGTCCAGCTCAGGTCTTTCGTATTTCATGCTGTCTCCTCCTCTCAGCCGAAGTAGGCGTTCGCCGCCTGGTTGTACAGGTAGATCCCCTTCACCAGGTTCACCAGCTTCTCGGGCGCACCATCCGTGCTCAGCACCTTCTGCACGTAGCTCAGCGCGCTGCCCTTCACGGTCACGATCTTGCCCGCGCCGCTGCTCACCGTCACGGTGTAGACCTTGTCCAGATCCTTCGCAGCCACGTTCTTGATCTCAATGTACCATCCGTCGTCGGACTCCTCCGGCGTCACCGTCTTGCTGCCCAGCTTGAAGGTGTAGTCGCCGATCTCGCCCTCGTCCAGATTGAAGTAGAACCGGATCACCGTCTCGCTCTGCAGCAGCAGGCTGGTGCCCTTGAAGCTCATGCCCGTGGCCGTGCCCTCGGTGACCTTGGCCTCGTAGTCCGCCAGGGTCTCCGCCGTCACCGCGCTCAGATCCGCCTGGATCTCCGGCACGTTCTCCGTGTTGTAATTGAACTGGATCTGCGCCAGCGCGCCGTAGTCGGACATCGCGTTCACCAGCGCGATCAGCTTCTCGTCCGTGCTGCTCTCCTTCGTCTTCGCAATGTAGTCGCGGACCGTGTACACATAACCGGTCTCGGTCACATTCTCGCCCGTGGTGTGCGTGTACAGCGTGACCACTTCGTCATCGCCCGTAAAGACCTTCAGCGTGACAGGATCGCTCATCTGCTTGGCATGCAGGGAGATCGTGAACTGGTACAGCGTGTAGTCGCCAACCGTCCGCGTCGTCGCTTCGTTGATCATGTACTTGGTATCGTTCAGCATCACGTAGGCGCCGCTGTCTTCCTTCAGCTCATCGGGCACGATCAGGTAGAAGTTCAGCGCAATGTTGCCCTTCAAGCTCACGCTGCTGCCGTAGACCTCCGCCACAATCCCCAGCGCTCCGTCGATCCAGATGTAGCCGCCGAACGCGCTCCAGGCTTCCGCATACCAGGGGTGGAAGTAGATCGTCTTCGCGCCGGTGTGCGCCGCGTCTACCACATAGTTCCCCGCGTTGTTCGGGTACCACTCCACAATGGCGCCGTTCTCCACCTTCACAACCTTGATCTCGTCGTTCAAAGCCAGGCCGGTCTCAAGCAGGAACTCGTTCGCGTTGTTCGGGTTCTGCTCAAACTTCAGCTCGGGACCGATGGCGTTAATATCCCAGCCCTTCTGGCCGATCAGGTAGTAGCCGTTTTCCAGCGTCTGCGGCTCCTCCGCGTTGATGGTCACCGTGCCGCCCACGATCTCAAACTCGTCCGCCTGGAACTCGTACACGTAGTTGTCCCGCACGCCGACCGTGGAGTCATAGTCAGGATCCTGCACCAGCGTGACCGGGTACTCGCCCGCCTTCGCGTCCTCCGCCACCTTGAACTTCAGCGTCATGAACGCCTCGTCGTCATAGGTCTGCATCACGCCGTTCACGATCCCGTCGTACACCCACATCAGCATGTGGTCGTCCGTGAAGCTGTCCATCATGCAGGTGCCCTTCGTCGCGTTCAGCGTGTAGCCCATCAGCGTCAGCACGCTGGTGTCATAGGTCACCTCGCCGCTGATGCCCTTCAGGCCCGGGTTGTTCTTCAGGCTGATCACTACTTCGATCTCGTCACCGGGGTTCGCCGTCACGTCGCCGAACTGTACCTGGAACGTGCCCTCCGCGCTGGCCCCGATGCCCATCAGGCCAAGAAGCATCACTGCGCTCATGACCAGGCATAGGATTTTTTTCATATTGTGTTCCTCCTTTTTCTCGTCGGAGCTTGCTTATGGAATGATCAGTGGATCTCGACGCCGGTGCCGCGGGCCTTCACAAAGGTGGACAGCAGCGTCACGTCCGTCATGTTCACCTTGTCGTTCGCGTCGCCGTCGATGTTCCCGGAGAAGGGCACGATCGTCACGCCGGTGCCGCGGGCCTTCACATAGGTGGACAGCAGCGTCACGTCCGTCATGTTCACCTTGCCGTCCCCGTTCACGTCGCCGGGCAGACGCCAGTGGGCGTACACCGTGGTGTCTTCGTCAAAGCTGGTCTCCGCAGTCACCTGCGTACCCTGGCCGATGACAAACTGCGTCGCAGCGGGCTCCAGGTACCAGCCCAGGAACACCCAGCCGCCGGTGCGGGTGGGCGTGGGCAGCTCGCCCACTGCCTCGCCGGCGTTGACTTCCAGGGTGGCGGGATCCGCGGTGCCCTCGCCTGCGTCAAAGGTGATGGTGATGGTTTCCTCTTCCTTCTCCTCAATGATTGCATGGGCCGCAACGGTGGTTCCGTCAGCCTCGGTGACGGTGTTCAAGCTGTTCACCTGGGAAACCTTGCCGCCCTCGGGCAGGGTCACGCCGTAGCCGTCGGGGATCGCGATGCCGTTGCCGGCCTGCAGGGCGGCGGTGGTCGCGGTCACGTCCCACTTGCCGGAGACGAACTGCAGGAAGCCCGCAGCGTACATGCCAACGGAGTTCTCCGCGGCGTTGGTGACGGTCACGTCCTTTTCAACCGTGACGGAGGTGCCGGCCCAGACGGAATAGGCAGTGTTGCCCTTGGCGGTCAGCGTGCCGCCGATGGTGATCTCGCCGTTCTCGGCCTTGACGCCAAAATCGCCGGCGCCGGAGAACAGCGCGTTGCCGCCGATGCGGATATCATTCTTGGCGTGGCAGGGGTTCTGCGTGCCGGAGCAGGTCAGATCGCCGGTGACGATAATGGAACCGTCGGTGGATTCCATGGGAACGCCGGGGCAATCGTCATAGCCGTGGGAGCTGGCGGTGATGTAAGCGTTGCCTTCCACCGTGATGTCGCCCATGGCGATGACGCAGTAGTGCATGGCGTCTCTGGCATCCAGATTGCCCTGCACGGTGATGGGGCCGTTGTTTGCAATGATCGCATATCTGCCGTTGGGGCTCAGGGTCGCGTCGCCCTTGATGAGAACGCCCTCGGTGCTGTCGCCGGAATCCAGGCAGATCGTCGCCGTGATGGTGGCGCTGCCGTCGATGATGATGCCGCCCGTGGTGCTCTTGATGCCGGCGCCGCCCAGGAGGTTCTCAACATTCTCAAACTCCAGGTCGCCGGTGACATGGACGGGGCCGTTGGCAAAAGCAGTGTAGGATGCGCCGCCGAACATGCCGATACCGCCGATGGTGATACCGCCGTTGGCCGCGTAGATGCCGGAGCTGGGGCAGAGGTCGTCCGTCGCGCCTGCAATGCCGATGCCGAGGGAGGCGATGCCCGTGATGGTCACGTCGCCGTTGGCGGCATAGAGGCCGCAGTGCCTGGCTTCGATATAGAGGACATCGCAGGTGATGTTGACATCGCCGTCCATGACCTTGATGCCATAGCCGTCGTTGCCCTCATAGTTGTCCGCGCTCAGAGAGCCGCTGGAAGTCAGGCCATTCCCGGCGTAGATGGCGCAGCCGTTGTCCACATCGTCCATGGAGACGTTCAGATTGGCCTCATTGTTCACGCTGCCGTTGGGGACATAGACGCCAAACAGGGCAGCCTTGGTGTAGATCCGCAGCTTGCCGACAAAGCTCAGGTTCTCATCCTCGGTGGTGACCATGGCGTTCACCACGGTATCGCCCTGGATCGTAGGAGCACTGAAACCGTATCTTTTCCCGTTGATGGTCACGGTGCTGTTGCCGGTTCCGGTCGTGCCGCCGACGGTGCCATTGGCGATGCCGACGCCGTTCTTCATCCCGTACAGGAGGACCACAGGAACCAGATCCTTCGAGTTGATCGTGACCTTGTCCAGGAGCAGATTGCCGCCATTGACAAAGATGCCGTACTCTGCGGCGGGAGCCGTGATCTGCATATAGTTGTCAATGGTCAGGTTGCCGCCATCGACAAGAATGCCATAGTACGCAGACGCGGAAGAGAGAGTCTGAATCGTGGTGGTGGACGCCTTCAGCGTCAGGTTGCCGCCGTTGACATAGATCAGCTTCTCAGCCGTGTCAGACGTCATGTTCATTCCGGTGGTCGAGCTGATGATCAGCTCAGGCAGCTCGGAGTAAATCACCGCGCCGTTGGTCAGCTCAGGGTTTGTGAAAGAATTCGCCGCGTTGCCGTTGACGGAAAGCGTAGCCGTCGTGGGGTTAAAAGAAACGCCGGCAACGATGTTGCTCTTGTTGCTGTCCGTGACCTGTACGCCGCAGACCCACAGGTCGTACTCGACAGGGTCGGCCTCGGGCTCGTCGGCCTCGGGCTCGGCCTCAGGCTCTGCCTTGGGCTCCTCCGGCTCGACCGGTTCCTCGTCCTCGATGATTTCAGGTTCCTCCTCGACGATGGCGACCTCGCCCTCGTCTTCTTCCTCGACGTCTTCCGCCAGGGCCAGGGTCGGCATGAGAGAGAAGAGCATCAGAAGCGCCAAAAGGGAAGCTAAAAACCGTTTTGTCCGCATAGATGTGTTGTCCTCCTTCATTCATTTTGTCCCGAAGAAGCCTGATCCCCCAGCAGGAAAAACATCTCCTTCGAGACTATGCCTGATTTGGGCGCAATCCGCCCTGACAGGCATAATACTCCGTATAAAAAATACCATGTTCCTGGAAAAAAAGCAAGGCCTTTTCGCCTCGGAGTCTTTCTTTTTTGTCCTCTTTTATCTCCAAAAAGCGACGGGGTTTGCTCCAAATCCCGGTCATGCCTGCCTCGCCGCGCTTCTCCCTCCTCTCTCGTTGACTTGCGCGCTTTTGCGTGATAAAATGATGTTATACTTTATAAAGGAAGTGATCCCCTTGATCCTGACTCCCGAGCAGCAGGCCCTGCTGGACGGCAAGGAAGGCGAGATCATGGCCAAGATCGTCAAGACCCTGGTCATGTACGGCGACGCCTTCGGCGCCGAGCGCATGGTGCCTGTCACCAGCAAATACGGCCACACGGTGATCTCCTTCGGTCTGGAGGTCATGAAGCCGGTGTACGATCTCTACGACAAGCTGATCGCCGCCGGTCTTCCCGAGGGCCAAAAGTTCACCGCCGACCCCAAGCCCCTGGACCCCAAGGTCCCCTCCGGCCTGCTGGACGACCTGGTGTTCAAGAAGATCATGTACACCCAGCAGAAGCGCTATGAGGAGCAGGTGCGGAAGCTGGGCATCACCAGCGACGACGACTTCACCTGCGCCTGCTATCTGGACCAGGTGGGCAACACCCCCAAGAAGGGCGAGATCCTGTCCTGGGCCGAATCCTCCGCCGTGGTCTACGCCAACTCCGTCCTGGGCGCCCGCTGCAACCGCAACTCCGGCATGCTGGAGCTGATGGGCAGCATCGCGGGCTTCGTGCCGGAGTTCGGCCTCCTCACCGACGAAGGGCGCAAGGCCACCTGGATCATCGAGGTCAAGTGCGAGAAGAAGCCGGAAGCCCAGCTCCTGGGCTCCGCCATCGGCATGAAGGTGATGGAGGAAGTGCCCTTCGTCCGCGGTCTGGATAAGTGGCTTGGCACCGATCTCAACGACGAAGCCAAGGCCTACCTCAAGGACTTCGGCGCCGCCACCGCCTCCAACGGCGCGGTAGGGCTCTACCACATCGAGCATCTGACCCCCGAGGCCGTGGAGCAGGGCGAGAGCCTGATCGCGGAGGGCGCCCAGGTCTACGTCATCGACGACGCCGAGCTCCAGCGGGTGAAGGACGCCTACCCGGTGATCTGGAAAAAGCCCGAGGCCAAGCCCGAGCTCTGCTTTGTGGGCTGCCCCCACATGTCTCTGCAGCAGCTCAAGGACTGGGCCAATGCCGTCCGCGAGGGGCTGGAGAAGAACGGCCGCAAGAAGGTGGCCGTGCCCACGGTGTTCACCGCGCCGGTGCCCGTTGTCAAGGAGTTTGAGCAGACCATGGACGCCTATTATCTCAAGCAGAGCGGCGTGGTGCTCTCCTACATCTGCCCCCTCATGTACATGAACAATCCCCTCTGCAAGAAGAAGGCGGTCATCACCTCCTCCAACAAGCTCCGCACCTACACCAGCGCCCGGTACTACACCGAGGCGGAGATCCTGAACATCATCACGGGAGGTGCCAAATGAAACAGTTTCAAGGCCGCGTCGTCGTCCCCGGCACCTGCAAGGCCGAGGCTCTGGTGAGCCACGGCGGCTTCAACACCCTGGCCAGCTACCAGATGGCCCTCATGTTCGGGGACAAACAGGTCAAATGCGGCGACCAGAACAACCCCGACCTCTATAAAAAGTCCATGATCGGCAAGGCGCTCTGCCTGCCCCAGACCATCGGCTCCACCACCGGCGGCATGGTGCTCTTCACCGTCTGCTCCTACAACAAGCAGCCCGCCTGCATGCTCTTCTCCAAGCCCATCGACTCTCTGGCCGCCTCCGGCGCCATTCTGGCGGACGTGTGGACGGACGCGAAGATGCCCGTGGTGGACAACCTGGGCGAGGAGTTCCTGGCCTATGTGAAGGACGGGATGCAGATTTCCGTGGGCGAGGACGGCCTCGTCACCGTAGACTGAAAAACGCAGGAGGAGAAACAACAAATGAAGCTGACACAGGAGATTCTGCAGAGTTACGCCCGGCTGATCGTCCGCTCCGGCGCAAACGTGCGCCCGGGGCAGGTCGTACAGCTCAGCATTTCGGTGGATCTTGTCCCCTTTGCCGCGCTGCTGGTGGAGGAGTGCTACCGGGCCGGCGCCAGGAAGGTCAACGTGGACTGGAGCTGTGACGCCGTCACCCGGCTGAACTTCCAGTACGCGGAGGAAGAGGTGCTGGGCACCGTGCTGGACTGGGAGGAGGCCAAGGCCAAGCAGATGACCGTAGACCTGCCCTGCCGGATCTTCATCGCCTCCGAGGACCCGGACGCCCTGGCGGGCATCTCGCCGGAGAAGCTCTCCAACGTGGGACGCAGCCGCGCCAAGGTGCTCCGGCCCTACCGCAGCGCCATCGACGGCAAGCACCAGTGGGTCATCGCGGCCTACCCCTCGGAGAAGTGGGCGAAAAAGTGCTTCCCGGAGCTTTCGGCGGAGGAGGCAGTGGCCCGGCTCTGGGACGCGGTGCTGCGCACCGTGCGCATCGACGGGGAGCATGACCCGGTGGCCGCCTGGCAGGCCCACACGGAGTTCATCTCCGCCAAGGCCGCCTGGCTCAACGCCCAGGGCTTCCGGCACCTGCGCTATCGGAGCGCCAACGGCACCGACTTCACCGTGGAGCTGATCCCGGAGGCCCGCTGGGAGGGCGCCGGCGCGGTGAACGCCCTCAATGGCGCCTTCTACATCCCCAATATGCCCACGGAGGAGATCTTCACCTCCCCCCTGGCCGGGAGCTGCGAGGGCACCCTGGTCTCCACCAAGCCCCTGAGCTGGAACAGCCAGCTTATCGAGAACTTCTCCATCACCTTCGAGGGCGGCCGGGCCGTGTCCTGTAAGGCGGAGAAGGGCCAGGCGCTGCTGGAGAAAATGATCGCCATGGACGAGTGCTCCAACATGCTGGGCGAGGTGGCCCTGGTGCCCAAGGAGAGCCCGGTGAACCAGTGCGGCTTCCTGTTCTACGAGACGCTCTTCGATGAGAACGCCTGCTGCCACGTGGCCCTGGGCTCCGGCTTCAAGGAGGTTCTGCCCGGCGGGGACGATCTCACCGCCGCCCAGGCGCAGGAGCGGGGCGTCAACGACTCCATCATCCACGTGGACTTCATGGTGGGCAGCGACGATCTGTCCATCGACGGCGTCAAGGCCGACGGGACGGTGATCCCCGTTTTCCGCAACGGCACCTGGGCCTGAGCCCGCAACCAAGAACGCCAAGGTGCCGCGTCTCGAATGAGGCGCGGCGCTTTCTCCTTGACACTTCTCCCGGCGCGTGATAAATTATGGGCAACGCACGCCGGTGTGGTGGAATGGTAGACACCAGGGACTTAAAATCCCTTGGGAGCGATCCCGTACCGGTTCGAGTCCGGTCACCGGCACCACGTCAAAACAAGGCCGCAAGGTCATGTGGCGGCGCAAGCACCGCCACATCGACCGGCGACCTTGTTTTTCCTTTTCCGTCGCAAACCCACTCCGTTGGGCTTTGCGACGGGATTGGTTCGGATTTGGATTGCCCAAGTGCACCACGTCAGAAGGACTCTGCTCCGTTCCGTTTCCGCGGTTTCCGTAAGGGCCGCGAAAACTGCGCAGCCGCAGAGTCCTTCTTCCTTTCCGAAACGGAGCTCTCACGGGGGAGCTCCGTTTCGGTTTTGGAGAACGGTTCGGATTTGGATTGCCCCGGTGCGCCATGAAAGAAAACTCTTTTGTCTTCAAGGCAAAAGAGGATTTCTGGTTGTTCTATTCGTTTGAATGTGATTTAATCATCTTAATGAATTACAGTTTACAGGGGGATTGGGCGCATGGAAGAAAAACGGCGGCTGACGCTATCCGAGGTCAGAACGGTGCTTGCCAAATTTGAACTATTGAGCGGAAGCGATTTGTCAGTCAGAGCGTTCGTCTCCGATGAGGACGAGAGCGAATATGCGGCCTGGCTGGTTGATAACGGACACACGAAATACGTTCTGAAGCAGGCAAAGGCCTATGAGATCGATGTTTATCGCAGTTTCTTCAGCGGCGGACAGTCGTATGTTCCCTCTTTTTTTGGTTCCTGCCATGATAACGGCCGGGACTATTTCCTGACAGAGTTTTTTCCGGGTACTGATCTGCGTGTCTGTGACAGAAAGAGACTGATCCTTGTGCTGGATGCGCTTGCAGCCATGCAGAATGAATTCTGGGAGCGCACGGAGCTTTACGACACCTGTGTTACCATGGAAAAGTCGCTGGAGGCGATAAGAAACCGCGGCAAATACCTCGGATCAGAGCTGCTTGAAAAGACATACCGCAAGTTTGAACAGGTATACCGCGAAACGCCGCGCTCGCTTTGCCATGACGATCTGCTGCCGATCAACGTACTTGCCAACAGCGAACGGGCCGTGTTCATCGATTGGGAATACGGCGGCGTCCTCCCTTACCTGGGTGCTTTTGCGCGCCTGATCGCTCACGGCAGAGAAGACAGAGATTCCTATTTTTACATGTCCGCTGAAGAACGTGAATTCGCCATAGCATATTATTATGACATACTGGCAAAACAGCACGGGTTCTCGCAGGAGGAGTTCCGGCACACGCTGGATTATTTCCTGTTCTATGAATACTGCGAATGGATTATGCTTGGCAACCGTTACGATTCCCGCGACGACGAAAGATACGGGTATTATCTGAACCTGGCAGAGCAGCTGGCGGAAAAACTTGGTTAGCTTTATGAATTTCCCTGTGCCGCGCTGTCCATAAGCGTCTTTTACGTGGTCTTTCTATGGTTTGCTACGCTTTTACGCGGTCTTGGCCATGAAAGAAACCCCTTTTGTCTGCCAAAGCAAGCGGGGCTTTTTGTTGATAACACTGACATGGCATGATATAAGGAATGATCGCATTTCGCAGCGTGAGCCGAAGCTTGCTTTGAGAGGGAGTACAGATGCTTTTTTCTTGTTTTTCTCTTTGGGCTTCTGCTGAGCGGTATCTGGATCGCAGTCAATATCTTGATAGCGCAACTCTCTTTCGCGCTCACCCCATGCGGACTTGCGGCCTGGTTCGGATTTGGATTCGTCCGGTGTACCGCGTCAGAAGATCGCAGTTCCAATCTGCTTCCGCTGCGTCCTTTCGCGCCTTTTCGGCAAAAAGCCATTGGCAGCGGCCAAAAATAATGCTATAATGCTTTTATCTCTTGATACGAGGCGCGCACGATGAAAAAGTCCCTTTACAGCCTGACGCTTATGCTGCTCGCTCTGGCGCTGCTCCTGTCGCTCTCTCCCGCGGCTCTGGCCGAGGGAGACGCCGCCGTGCCCGGGGAGGAGGCCCCCCTGATCGACGAGGAAGCGTTGAACCAGTGGATCGCAGAATACCGCAAGGCCCACAATCTGGAATACGACTGGCAGGATCTGTCCATCGGCTTCTGCTACACCGCCACCGGAGACTGCTGGTTCTACAACGCGGATATCTTCATGTATTCCGCCAGTCTCTACAAGGTGCCCGTCTCCATGCTGGTGGCGGAAAAAGAGGCCGCCGGCGAGGTGGATTGGAGCACCCGCATCCAGGGGAGCACCCTGGAGTTTCTGGAGACCAGCGCCCTCATTAAGTCCAGCAACGACTGCGGCCGGGTGCTGGTGAGCTATCTGGGCGGAAACCAGAGCAGCAAGTGCAGCGAAATGAGCATCGGCTACGCCTCCCTGCCGGAGGACTATTACGCGGAGGATTTTTACCGCTTCAGCTACTACTCCGCCCGCTACATGACCCAGGTGATGCTGACGCTCAAGGACGGCGGCGAGACCCGCTTCCCCCATGTGCTGGAGAGCCTGCTGCAGGCCCAGCCCGACGAGTACCTGAACCTGACGCTCAAGGGGAAATACCCGGTGGCCCAGAAGTACGGCGCCTATAAGGAGCCCAACGGCCACAACAACAACCACATCGCGGCCATCGTCTTCACGCCCACGCCCATCATCGTGGTGGTCATGACCCGAAACATCGGGGACTATCAGTGGCGCATGGCCGAGATCGGCGCCTATCTGGCGGATTACTCCCTGGCGCTGGACGAAGAGCTGCGGCAGCGCAAGGAAGCCGCAGCCGCGGCCGCGGCGGCCGCCGTGACCCCCGCTCCCACGGAGTCGCCCACCCCCGCGGCGTCCGATCCGTCTGAACCCGCGGGCGACGACGCCCAACTCTCCGACAGCGCCCGGCAGGACGCGCCGGACGCGCCGGAGCGGGACGGCGGCTTTCCCTGGGCGATCGCATTCGCGGCGGTGGTTTTCGTGCTTCTGGCCGCCGCCCTTCTGATCCGGCGGCAGCAGGAGAAAAAGCGCCGCAGACGCCGCCGGCGGGCCGCCGTGAGCGCCTCCGCCTCCCGGAACAGCGCGGCGTCTGCCTATAAGCCCAAGCATTGATTGCAGAGACGAGATGAAAAGAAGGCTGTGAAGTATCTTCACAGCCTTCTTTTTGGATATGGTCAGATCAATGCATCTGGCTCAGCAGACGGGGACGACCCAGCCGTAGGGATCCTCGGCCTTCCCCCACTGGATAGCGGTGATGGTGTCGTACAGCTTCTGGGTCAGCTCGCCGATCTTGAAGCCGTCGATCACATGCACCTTGTCATGGAAGGAGATCTCGCCGATGGGAGAGATGACGGCAGCGGTGCCGGTGCCCCAGGCCTCCTCCAGGGTGCCGTTGTCGGCGGCCTCCACCAGCTCGTCCACGGACAGGTCGCGCTCCTCCACCTCGTAGCCCCAGTCCCGCAGGATCTGCAGGGCGGTGCGGCGGGTGACGCCGGGCAGGACGGTGCCCTTCTCCAGGGACGGGGTGATGATCTTGCCGCCTATCTTGAACATGACGTTCATGGCGCCGACTTCTTCAATGTACTTCTGCTCCACGCCGTCCAGCCAGAGCACCTGGCTGAAGCCCTTCTTGCCGGCCATATGGCTGGCGTGCAGGGAGGCGGCGTAGTTGCCGCCGCACTTGGTGAAGCCCGTGCCGCCGCGGACGGCGCGCACGTCCTCATTCTCCACGTAGATCTTCACGGGGTTGATGCCCGCGGCGTAGTAGCTGCCGCTGGGGGAGCAGATGATGCAGAAAATATAGGTCTTGGAGGCGTGAACGCCCAGCGCCGCGTCGGACGCGATGATGAAGGGGCGGATATAGAGGCTGGTGCCCGCCGCGTGGGGGACCCAGTCCTCCTCCACGGCCACGAGCTCCTTCACCGCGGCCACGAAATCCTCCTCCGGGATCCGGGGAATGCAGAGACGGTCCGCCGAATTGTTCATGCGGCGGGCGTTCTCATAGGGGCGGAAGAGCTGCACGGAGCCGTCCGCCGTGCGGTAAGCCTTCATGCCCTCGAAGATCTCCTGCGCATAGTGGAAAACCATGCAGGAGGGGTCCAGCTCAAAGGGGCCGTAGGGGACGATGCGCCCGTCGTGCCAGCCCTGGCCGGCGGTATAGTCCATCAGGAACATATGGTCCGTAAACACCTTGCCGAAGCCCAGGGAGCTTTCATCCGGCTTCGCCTTGGGGGCCGTCGTTCTCGTCACGGGATATTTTGCCATTCTGATCAGTCCAATCTACATAATTATTTGCGAAGCGGCGGGAAAGGCGCCCCGCAGTGAATAAAGAACGAATCTTCAATGAACACAGTATAGCACCCTGCCGCGCCGCTGGCAAGAGCGGCGGAAAAAATATCTACTAAAATAATTGACAAAAGCAGGCAGTTATTTTATCCTTATAAATAGATACCGACGTCGGGCCCACCGGGCCCAGATAAAGAACAGGATGGGAAAGAGATATGGAAGCTGAAAGCGTATTCCACTCCGGCAGATTTTTTCACCCCATGGCGCTGGTGCCCACCGAGGGCGCAATGGAGCTGGCCAAGCTCATCGACAAGTATCTGGTCCGCTGGGCCAAGGGCGGCCCGGAGGAGCAGGACACATTCATCGTAGACTGTGTCTGCCCCCGTTTCCAGTCCGGCGACGCGAAGGGTCTGATCAAGGACAGCGTCCGCGGGAAGGACCTCTATTTCCTTGTAGACCCCGGCAACTACAGCATCACCTATCCCCTTTTCGGCAACGAGAACCACATGAGCCCCGACGACCATTATCAGGACCTGAAGCGTCTGATCCAGGCGGCCAGCGGCAAGGGCAACCGCATGAGCGTCATCATGCCCCTGCTCTACGGCGGCCGCCAGCATCGCCGCAGCTACCGCGAGAGTCTGGACTGCGCCTTTGCCCTGCAGGAGCTGAGCGGGATGGGCGTGAAGGACTTCATCACCTTTGACGCGCATGACAACCGCGTGCAGAACGCCATCCCCCTGGTGGGCTTCGACAATCTGATGCCCCACTATCAGGTGCTCAAGGCCATGTTCAAGCATTTCCCGGACCTGCACCCCGGCAAGGAGAATTTCATGGTGGTCAGCCCCGACGAGGGCGCCATGAACCGGAATATGTACTATTCCTCCGTGCTGGGCTGCGACCTGGGCATGTTCTACAAGCGGCGCGACTATTCCGTGATCATCAACGGGCGCAACCCCATCGTCGCCCATGAGTACCTGGGCTCCTCCGTGGAGGGGAAGACCGTCATCGTCGTGGACGATATGATCGCCTCCGGCGACTCCATGCTGGATATCGCCAAATTCATGCACGAGAAGAAGGTGGGCAAGTTCTTCGCCGTCGTCACCTACGCCCTCTTCACCGCCGGTCTGGAGAAATTCGACCAGGCGTATAAGGACGGGCTGATCGACGGCGTCTTCGGCACGAACCTCACCTACCGCACGCCGGAGCTCTTGCAGCGCCCCTGGTTCTATGAGGTGGACTGCAGCAAGT
>JAEEGK010020331.1_pt1 | contig 14131 bp, 9 predicted proteins | sample 8958771 | NCBI WGS metagenome assembly JAEEGK01 (sample SAMN16246547, study PRJNA631951) | gut metagenome | biome: gut microbiome; feature: rumen; material: SC-attached | host: Bos | place: Iran: Karaj | collected 2018-10
CCCAATCCCCAATCCCCAATCCCCAATCCCCAATTCCCAATCCCCAATATTTTTTATCCTTTTTTTTATTAAACATTTTCTTTAAAAAATAACTTTATATTAAAAATTATATAATTTAATATATTAATTATTTATTTAAAAATTTTATTGAAAATATTAAACTATTTAATCATTTTTTTTTCATTTTTTCTTTTTTATATTTAAACTGATTATTAAATGAATTATATTAAATTTATTTATTATAATTATATATTAATTATTTAAAAAAATTGTATATTATTCCATATCTTGTTCTTGTTCGAAATCATTATTATTTTCTTCATTATTATTTTCAGTTTCCTCATTTTTTTGAATTTTATATATTCTTCCTTGAATTTCATTAGCTAATTTCATATCTCCATTTATAGTAAATATTTTTTTAGCTTTATTTAAATATTCTAAACATTTATCTTTATTACCATTTTCTAAATAAATATAACCTATACTTATACATGTTTTAGCTAAAGTTTTTTGATTTTCTGAAGTTTCATTTAAAATTTCTTCTAATTTTAAATTTTCTTTTAAATATAAATCCATATCTTTTATATAACTACATGCTTTTATCTTACATCTTTGAAAAACAACCCTATCTTTAATACTTCTATTTACTTTATCTCCATATTTTTCATCTACCATAGATAATATTTTATATGATTCATCACCTTTGTCAATTTTTGCATATAATTCACTTAATTTTATTGCTAAACTATATAAAACTTCATAATTATCATCTTCTATTATTTTTTCCCATATTTTATAAGAATTATTATAATATTCAATAGCATCATTTAAATTGTTCCATAATTCATAAATTTGTCCAATTTCCATACAAATTTTTGCAGTTTTTTCTGAATCAAATCCATAAATTTTTTCATATGTTTCAAACATACAACGTAAATTTTCAATAGCTTCTTTATATTTTTTTAATTTAGTATTTATTTTAGCTAAAACATAATAAATATCAGCATTAGAAACATGTGATTCTCCAAATAAAGTTTGATTCATTTTTAATGAACGTTGACTTATTTGTAAAGCAGCTTCTAATTTATCATTTTCTAAATAACATTTAGAAAGATTTATTAATATTTTAATTTGATATTCTTTCATATTTAAATTATCTTCATCACTTAAATTTTCATTTAATTTAAAAGCATTTAATAAATGTTCTTGTGCTTGTTCATAAAATTCAATATCAAGATAAGCAATTCCTAATTGAGCATATGCTTTAATTAAATATGTAATGTCTTTATTATAAACATTACATAAAATTTTTGCATATGCAACTTGTTTTATTCTTTCATTAACAATTTCTTCTCCACATTGTCCTTTACATTTTGATTCAATTTGTTCATAATTTTGAATAATTTCATTAATTACACTAACTTCAAGAAAATTTGTTTGGGATTGTAAATTATTTTGAACATTATAATCTGATGCTGTTTGATATTCCATTTTAATTTTTAAATTTTAATTAAATATTTATAACTTAATTAAATTAAAAATATAATAATAATAATAATAATATGAATAAACCAAAAGTCATTGATACTTTAGGAACTATTCCTATTGAAAATAACAATTTTTATAAAATTGATAGAAGAAGAATAAATAAAGATAACCCTTTGTATGTAAATGAATATTTCTATTCTAAAAATAATATTAAAAAGTTTGAAAATAATAATAAAATTAACATAAAAGAAATGAAAGAAACTGAAAAAGAAAAGGAAATTGAAAAATTAGAAAATTTTTATTTAAATAATAAAAAATATGATGATAATTATATTGAAAAAATGAGTTATTTAATGTATAACTCAAAAGATAAAAATTATTCAATTAAACGAAAAAATTTGGATCATACAATATTTTCATATGATGATAAAAATAATTTATATTTAACATTAGATGAATATTTTAAAGAACAAAACAAAGATAAAATTTATATTGATAAAAATAATAACAAAAACATTAATTTAAATAATAACAATAATAATAATAATGATAATAAAGAAAATAAAAAAAATATTTTTTTAGATTTAGAAGATAAAGAGCAAGAAAAATTATATGAAATATTAAAAACAAAAGAAAATTTTTCTCAATTTAATACAAGTGTAAATTTTATTCCAATGAATCAAAAATATTTTTCAACTCAAACATCACAAAGCGATATTAATCCATTTTTAAATAATAATTTAACTGAATATAATAATACAAGTAATTCTCAAACAAATTTAAATACAAAATATGAAAATTTAAATAAAATTAAAAATTATCCTTTAAAAACTTTTAACAATCTTGAAACATATGTTTTTAATCCAAAAAAATTAACTGTTAATCAAAGAAAACAAATGACTTATTTAGGTGAATTAACTGTATTTAAAGGTATAAGAAAAATAAGAGAAAAAAATAAAATTTTAAATCATGTTCATAATAGAGATAAAAAAGAAATTTTACCGTTGATTGATGTTTTTCATTATGATAAAAAAAGATGGGAAAAAAGAGGAATAGAAGTAGATATTAATAAATATAATGAAATTCAAGATGAAAAAAATTTCCAAAAAAGAAAAGAATATATTTCAAATATGAATAATGATTCAAATGTTACTAAAAATTTATTTAAAGAATTAAAAAAATTAGAAAGAACTAAAAAAAATAAATATAAAACAAGATTATTACGTGATTCAAAAGTTTTTGAATTAGATGATGTTAGATTAACTAAAAAAAGAAAATCTCATAATTTAAAAGAAAAAATAAAAATTTAATATAATATTTTTATTATTTTATCAAAAAAAATTATTAAATAATCTATTAAAATTAATTAATTTAATATAATAATATTTATAATCATAAATTGAAATAATTATATGGAAAATCAAATAGCTTTGTAAATATATTTTTTATATTTTTATAGGCCTTCTATTTTAAAACGTTCTCAAAGTAATTTTCATAATAATAATGATAATTTTAAAACAATTGCCACAGAAAAAACAGGAAAAACAATTTTTAAAAAAAGGCATGGCTCAAAATTAAAAATTAAACTGAATTTAGGAGAAGAAAATCCTTCATCATCTCATTCAAATACAAATTTATTTAAAACTTCTTTAAAAAATTCTTCAAAAAATTCAATTTCAAGAAATAATTCATCTAAAATTATTACTTTTGTTAATAATAATGATAATAATTCAATGCATACTTCTTCAAAAAAGTTATCAAATATAAATAATAATTTTTTATTTTCTTCAATAAATAGTCAAAATACTATTAATCAAATTTTTAGTAGAAATAGTAGTAATAATTTTCAAAATACAAAATCAACTAAAACTATTTTTGAATATCAATCACGCTCAAGAAATAATGAAAATCCTATTACAATTTTATCTCAACAAAAATCATCTGATTCATTAATAAAAACTAATCAAAAAAATTGGGAAAAAAATAATACAAATTTATTATCATTAATATCAAAAAATTCTAATAATTATTCAGCGAAAAATTACAATGTTTTTTTAAAAAAAAATTCAAGATTAAATACAAATATTGTTCATAATGGATTAATATCAACAAGTGAAACTGACAATAATAAAAATGCAGATACATTAGATTCATACAGAGATAAAAAATTAAATTTAAAGCAAATGTTTTATAATAGAAAATATTCATCTCAATTAAGTAAAATAGCAGAAAACGAGAAAAAAAAAATTGAAAATAAAAAAACAGAAAATAAAACTTTAATTAATTCAGATACATTTAATAATTTAAATCAACATTTTAATAAATTGAACACAAAAATTTTACATAGACCATCAAGTAAAGAAGAAAAACGAAAAAAAAGTATTATTTTTAGTCCAGTAAGACATAAAACAATTGAATTTCATAGTCCAAGTATTAAAAAAATTAATCAAGCTAAATTAATAAAAGAACCTTTATATAAATTAGTTAATTTAAAAGAAGATAAAGATAATACTAATTTTTTAAAAAGAAATTCAATTTTTCTAAAAAATTTTACTTTTTTATTTAATGATCCAACTGTTTTATTCGAAAAATTACAAGAAATTGATAAAATGAAACCAGAAGATTATTCAGATTTTGATGATTTAGAAAATAATGATAAAAATAAAAATAATGATGAAAATGATAATGATATTAATATGAATAATATATTTAAAAATAAAGAAAAATTATTTTATTTAAATAAAGAAAAAGAAGAAGCTAAATTAGAAGAAATAATTCCAACTATTATTGTTGATAATGAAGAATTATATGGCAATGGAAATAAAAAATTAGATAAACATTTTATTAAAAAATTTAAAAATATTAAAAGACAATCAAAAACAATTAGAATGACTTATAAAAGTGAATTAATTGTTAAATCAAAAATTTTAATTAAAGAAAAAGTTGAAAAACAAATTGATGAATTAGAATTACAATATGTTAAAAAACCTATTTTTTATCATTGTGAAGATGAAATTACTAAATTTCAATTAAGAAGTTTGAATAAAATTGATGAAAATTTAATTAAATTTTATGAAAAATTTAAAAAAAATAATATTGTTTTTATTTATAAAAAAGGTAAAATTTTAAATACTGGATTTGCTTTTTATTTAAGAGAAAAATATTTTCATTTTAATTTTTATTCTAAAAATGTTCAAAAATTTTTCATAACAAGTAAAACATTAACAAAAAGAGAAAGTAATTCAGAAAGACATTCATCTAATAATTTTTTGAAAAATTTTGCTTTAAAAAAATTCGCAAATAAAGCAAGTATTAAATTTAGAGTTTTAAGTAATATTGCAAATTTTGATAAATATTGTTTTAAATACATAAATAATTTTTTATTTTTAGATATAATATTTGAAAAAAAAAATCAACCTATGGTTTTTTATAGAGAATGGAAAAAAAAATTATCTTTTTATGTTAAAAATAATCCAAACAATAGACCAAAAAAAGAGCAATATAAAAGAAGTCAATCAAGAAAATATTATGGTCGTAGAAATTCAAATGCATCTAATTTTTTATTAAATATTCAATTAAAATTAAAAGAATATGACTTATCAATAAAAAAAATTCATACATATTATCATCATTCTATATTAACACGTAAATTTTTTAAAAGAAAAAAAACAAATTCTGCAAATAATAGTCCAATTAGAGATATTTTTAATGAAAAAAAAATAATTAAAAAAATTCCTGTTTTTGAATCTTTTAAAACATTTGTAACTAAATATAAAAAACAAGAATCTTTAATTAATAATAAATTTCATACTTTAATAAAAACAAGAGAAATTAAAGAAGAAATTACACAAGCATTTAAAACAGAACAAGAAAGATTAGTTTATTCAATAAAAGATTCTAATTTTACTTTATTTAAAAGTATTTATGAAAAATTTTTTACAGATCCTGATATTGAAGATAAAGATGGAAATACATTATTAAGTTTAGCAGTTCAAGCAAATTGTTTCCAAATTGTTGATTATTTATTAAATGCTGGAGCAGATTTAAACATTTCAAATGTAAGAATTTATTTATATTTTTATATTTATAGCTTAAAGGAAATACACCTTTACATTATGCTTTAGTTTTTCATAATTTTGAAATTAGTGATATGTTAATTAGGAGAGGTGCAAATGAAACACAAAAAAATAATTTAGGTTTTACACCATGGCAATGTTTAGATTCAACAATGAGTATTTTATAATAATTAAAATTTATTAATAAATAAATTTATTAATAATATTTTATTGAAGAAAAAAGAATAATAATAATATAAATATTATAGAAGTATGTAAAATATTAAATTTATAATTTTCCTTAAAAAATAATAATATATACATATAAATAATTTTAAATATTAATTATAAATATATATTATAATTTAATAATTTTATATATGTTTATATATTATATAATTAATATATTTAAAAATGAAGTTTTATTTAAATTATAATTTATAAAGAATTTTATTAATTTATAATTAATTATAATATTATAATAAATTATTTAAAATAATAAATTATTTACCATATAATTAATATATATATTAAATTCAATAAAACATGTCCAAATTATCACAACCCGAACGACAAGATTTAGAAAAAAATATAGAAAGATGTTATCATGAACCAGTTATAAGTGAACATGAAATTCGAGTATTAGTAGCAAAAGCAAAAGAAGTATTTGCAAAAGAAGATAATGTAGTGTTTGTTCATGCACCAGTTACAATATGTGGTGATTTACATGGACAATATCATGATTTATTAGAATTATTTTCAATTGGAGGTAAATGTCCAGATACAAATTATTTATTTATGGGTGATTATGTAGATAGAGGTTTTCATTCAGTAGAAATATTAGCTTTATTATTATATTTAAAAATTCGATATCCAACTAGAATTTATTTAACGAGAGGTAATCATGAAAGTACAGAAATTACTCAATTATATGGATTTTATGATGAATGTTTACAAAAATATGGAAATGCAAATGTTTGGAAAATATTTACTGATTTATTTAATTATTTACCACTTTGTGCAATATTAGAAAATAAAATGTTTTGTTTACATGGTGGATTAAGTCCAGACATACAAACTATAGATGAAATAAGAAAATTAGATAGAAAAAAAGATGTTCCTAGTAGTGGAGCAATGTGTGATTTATTATGGAGTGACCCAGAAGAGAGAACAGGTTGGGGTGTTAGTTCAAGAGGAGCAGGGTATATTTTTGGAAAGGATATTTCTCAAAAATTTACAGAAAAAAATAATTTAATGATGATTAATAGAGCACATCAATTAGTTATGAATGGTTATGCATGGAGTCATGATAATTTAGTTTGTACTTTATTTTCTGCACCTAATTATTGTTATAGATGTGGTAATCAAGCAGGAATAATGGAAGTAGATGATAGTTTACATTATGTTATACAACAATTTGATCCAAATCCTATTAAAAGAGGTAAACTTGAAGTAACAAAAAGAGCACCAGATTATTTCCTTTAAAAATAACAAACGTAAAAATATTATATTATATTAAATAATAATAAATTAAAAAAGTATATTTATTAAAAATTATTTTGATTATATTTTATTATTTATTTAATTTTTAATATTAATTAAATAATTATATAATTTAATAATAAGAAATAATACAATAAATTAAATTATTTATTTTCGATTTTAATAGTTAAATTTTTAACAGAAGAATAAATAGTATTAAATTGTTTTAAAATTAAATTAAGTTGTTTTGTTATTTCAACTGGCTTTGGAAATTGTTTAAATTTAACAGTTTTTATATATGCATTTAATAACTTAGAAGCTAAAATATGAGAAGCTTCAAGTTCTATAATACTATCTCCAAAACATATAATATTATATATAATTTTAGGATTTAATTGTTCAAATACATTTAAAAATGCTTTAACTTTCCATTGTTTCATATCACCTGGATATTTTTTTTCAAATAACCCTCTTGCACTTATTATTTTTACTTTATTTAATAATTCAACGGAATTTGGAAAGTATTTATTTGAACTAAATTCAATCCATCCTGGTGCGGCATTTGATATCAAATAAACATCTCCTAATTCTGTAGTTTTAGTTAAAATACTTTTAACGGTTAAATCTAATTTTCTTAAACTATCTTTATCTTTTTCTGTAAATTTTTCTAATAATATTCCAGATGGTAAAATAAAACTTGTGCACATTAATGTATCATCCCAATCAAAAAAAAATAAATTTTTATGTATAATTTCTTTTGGTTTCCATATTTCTTTTACAATTAATTGTGAATAATATTTATTTCGGATTTTAATTTCTTTTTCTTTTAATAATTGTTTATTATATTTTTTTAGTAATACATTATTTGATATATCATCATATTCTGAAAGATTATCAATATCATATTTGTTTAACGACAAGTTTTTTTTTAAATGTAATATATTTATATTATTATTATATTCAAAATTATTTTTAATAAATAATTTATATTTAAAATTACTATACGAAATAGAATTATTTATAAAATTAATATAATTAATCATTTCTTTTTCATTTATATTGTTTATATTATTTAATTTTCTATTATTTATTTCTTTAAAAATATTTTTAAATTTAATCTGAAAGGAATTTTGTTTAATATTTTTAATTTCATCTTTTGTTAATGTTGATATATATTCAAATCTATCTTTTTTTATTTTTCTTTGAGATTTTTGTCTAATTGCATTTTGGCCCATAATAAATAATAATATTATTAATTACTATATATAATAAAAAAACTTAATTTATAATTAAAATTTAATATTAAGAGAAAATTTAAATTAAATATATTTATTAAAATGAATTTATTTTATAAAAATATTTATAATAACTTATAATATTTATATTTAAATAAATAATTAAGATTTATTATTTCTATTAAATATATTGATATGATATTAATTTATTTAATTAATTTAATAACTATTTCTTTATTAATAAATAGTTTATTATTTGAATTTAAAATTTTAATTAATATTGAATGATCAATATTTAAAAAATTTTTATCTATATAAGATAATAACCTTGGATAATCTTCTTTTTCTAAAAAGTATATAATTACATCTTTATAATTTTTTAAATTTGATAACATTTGTATTCCTGTTTGTTCTATTAAAAAATATTTATTATTTTTATTATTAGTTATTGTTAGAAAATATTTAGCTAATTCCAAATTATCTGGAATTGTAATATTTTGCAAAAGTAATTCAATTTTATATAAGTTTTTTATTTTTTTTATATTTTCAAATATAATATTATTAAATATAGATTCTATTTCAATAAATTTAGATTTTAAAATTAAATGAAAATTTAAAGAAAAAAAAATTATGTTAATAATTATATCATCATTTAAATTATCTTTTTCAAATAATTTAAATAAAATGATATATATATCTTTTTGATTTATCATATATTTTTTATTTTTAATATAATAATTTAATGGTTTAATTAATTCAAAATAATAAAAGTCAACTTTTTCAGCATAATTTAAAGTTTTATTATTATTTTCTTCTATTATATTTACAATTTCTTTAAAAATAAATATAATTAATTGTGAATTTTTTTTATTTAATATTAAATTATGCAAAGTATTTAAAATAAAATCTTTTGATTTTTTTCTATGTAAAATATTTGAATATATAAATATTTTTTTTATATGATGTTTATCTTTTTTATCATATTTTTTTAAACAATTTAATGAATATTTTTCATATTTACTTATATTAAAAATAACATTATAATAAATATTATTATTAGCTTCTTTAAGTTCCAAAACACATCCATTAGAAAAAATATTTTCATGATAAGGAAAATTTTTATTTGTGCTAATATTTAATAACATAGTTTTACTATTTACATCAATTATTGCAATTGATCTTAATATTATATTATGCAATAAAATTAAATTATCTATTGTTTGCAAAAAAGTTAAATTATTATGATTTTTATAAATAAATTCATATAATTTTTTAATATCATTTAAATTATTTACTTGCGCAATATGTAAAAGATTTTCTTCATAACTTAAATATATTAAAAATAATTTATTATAAATATTTTCTAATAAAAATTGATTTTGCGTATATTTATCTCTTGAAAAAAAATTATCTTTTATTCTAATTAATTCAAATTTACTTATATTTTTATTTGATTCAAAAAAGCCAGTTTTTATTTTTATTTGTTTAACAAAAGACACGCTTTTATTAACAACATTTTTATAATATTTATTCAAAGATAAATTAAAAAAATCAAAAGTATTATCAATTTTTAAACAACATAAAATTCTAAATTCTGGATTATACATGAAATCTTTATAAGCTAAATAAAGTGGTAATTTATGTGTATAAATTTCTTTTGTTTTAGAAATAGTTGAAATTATAGAATAGAACATTATTTTATTTAAAAAAACTAAACAAAAATCTTGTGAATTTTTTTCTTTATTATCAACATTATTTATAAAAAATAAATCCATAAGTAAATTAAAATCACCTGATAAAGATTCAATATTTAAATTTGGAAAAGAATTAATTTCAATTAAATTTACCAATAATTCATTAGATGGTGTTTCAAAATATATTAATATATAATTGAATTTTTTATCTATTGTCAGCTTTTTAATTTTATTATTTTCTAAAGATAAAATAATATTCTTTTTTAAATTAGTTCCTAATTTATTATAAATTTTTATTGAATTTTTATTGATTTCAATGAAACTTTTTGAATATTTATCAAATAAGCAAAATATATTATTATTTTTATTATTATTATTATCATTGGAATATTGAGAAGATTTTATACATTTAAAATCTATTATAGAATTTGAATCTTCAATCATTTTAAAAAATTTTTTTCTAATTTAATTATTATTTTTAAATAAAATGAAATAAATATTCTAATTAAATAAATTAAAATAATAATAATAATATATAATAAAAATTTAATAAAAAAATTTTTTATAATATTATTATATTAGTTTAATCGACATTTCTTTAAATGAATTGTTTAATATAAAAATAAAAAATATCTTTATTAATTTACTTATTTTCTTTATTTTTGAATAAACTTAAAAAATTATTGTACAAATTTTATAGATACCAAAATATAATTATAATATATTTATATTTTATTATATATATATATATATATTTTAAACAATGTCACAGAAAAGGAAAAATTCTATCAATAAACATTATCATTCTTATAATCATAAAACACAAAATCGCGATTTAATTGATGATATGTCTGAATGTAGAATAATAACAAAAAATTTAATATATGTAATAGGATTAAGTGCTTCTATAGCTAATAAAGAAAAACTAAGTAAATGGGAATATTTTGGTCAATATGGAACTATAATAAAAATAGTTGTAAATAGAAATAAAGCTTATAATCAAAACAATCCACATGGACCTAGTTTTTCTGCTTTTGTAACATTTAGTAAACCTAGTGAAGCATCAATAGCAATTCTCTCATTAGATGAAACTAAGATAGAAAATCATTTAATAAGAGCAAGTTTTGGAACAACAAAATATTGTTCATTTTTTTTAAAAGGAGTTGAATGTACTAATAAAGACTGTTTATTTTTACATAAAATAGCAGAAGAATCAGATATTATAAAAAGAGGTGATTTAAATTCAAATAAAACAATTTTTGCTAAACAACATTCATATGCTATAAAAATTGCAGATATTTATAATCCTGAAGTTAAAAAAAAAATATTGAATATGAAAAAAGGAAAAACTGTTTTTCCTTCACCGGATTTAATTTATAGAAGTATTTTTGTCATTGAAAATAATCCTTATAATAAAAAAAAATCAAATTCAAAAAAAAAAATATTTGATAATAATAATAACATTATTACAAATTATATTAAACCAAATAATAATAATAATAATTTAGTTACAAATTTTTATGAAAAAAAAACTGAAAATATTATTAAAGATTATACAAAATCAACATTTTCAAATAATAATAAAAATAATTATAAAAATAATAATGAAAATAATAATATTTTAAATAATATAGAAAAAAATAATAATATTCCAGAAAATATTAATATTGATATAAATAATTTAACTAATATTAAAAATATTACAAATTCAAAAAATTCAATAAATACTGAATCAACAAATACTTCTAAAGAAGAACCTTATGAAAATAATGTTTTGAAAGAAAATACAAATAATAATTTAAATGAAAATAATAATAATGATAATAATAAATTATTTTTAAGCAAACAAATTTCTAGATTTAATTTTAAAGATAAAAATTTAAATTATAATGATAGTGTTAATGTTCCAATACACATTCAACAATTAATAAATAAAAAAATAAATTTACATAGATTAACACAATATATGCATCAAAATGTTATAGATAAAGTTTTAGAAAATGAAATAATAAATGATAATATTAATACAAAAAAAGATGATTGGATACAATTTATAGATAAAAATATAAAAAATAAAAATAAAAGTGATGATGAATTTGTTAATTTATTTGAAGATATAAATTCATTTGTATTAGAAAAAGTTTTATCAGAAACAAAAGAAAAAAAGAAAAAATAAATATAAATATAAAATATAAATAAATATAAATAAAATATAAATAAATAAACATTTAGAAATAAAAAATTTTATAAATTTAATTGTTTTAATTTTTTATTATTTTAATTAATAATATATAATTAATTTTATTTATTATAAAATATAAAATATAATTAATTTATATTCATTAACAACATCCATTTTTTTTATCATTACCATCTCTTACAGTTTCCATTCCATCTTTTAATTTTACATTAGCATTTTCACTTGGATCAACTCCAGTTTTTTCAATATTATTTAAAATGCATTGAGCTGATATATTAAAAGCTTCTACAACATTATAAGCAGTTTTAGCAGATGTTTCCAAAAACATTAAACCATTTTCTTTAGCAAGGGCTTCTCCTTCTTCATAACTTACTTGTCTTTTATCTTCTAAATCTTTTTTATTACCTATTAAAATTATTGTAATTTGTTTAGAACTATTAGATTTTACTTCTTCTAACCATTTTGTTACATGTGTAAAAGTTTCTTTTCTTGTTATATCATAAACTAATAAAGCTCCAATTGCTCCTTTATAATATGTTCTTGTTATTGCTTGAAAAGCTTCTTGACCTGCTGTATCCCATATTTGAATTTTTACTATTTTTCCATTTAATTCTATTGTTTTTGCACCAAATTCAACACCTATTGTTAATTCATGTTGATGTCTAAATTTATTGTCAGTAAATTGAAGTAAAATACATGATTTTCCAACGGCTATATAAAATTAAAAAAAATATCATTTAATTTATATTTTACCCATATCACCAACTATTATATATCTAAATAAATGGTCATAATTATTTGAAGAAGACATAGTTTATTTTAGAAATAAAATATTTATTTAAAAATAAAAAAATAAATTAAAAAATTTGAATTATATCTAAATTAATTAATAAATAAAAAAATTAAATATGAATAAAAAAATATATTTTTATTTTTATAAATATTTATTAACTAAAATAAAAATAATAAAATAAATCATTAAAAATAATTTAAATAATTATTATTATTTTATCTTATAAAAGCAAATAAAATAAAAATTTAATTATTTATATTTATTTTAAGAAATATAATAAATTATTACTAATATTTCAACAACAAATATATTTTCCTCTGTATAAAGAAACATTAGTCGTAGTAGAAGAAGTATTTTGAATTACAATACTTGTTCTATTTTCATTTTCAATTGGGACATTTGTTTTTTTTGAATATTCTTCTAATCTTTCAATAATATTTTGAATAAGAAAATTCATAACATCATCAATACCTGTTCCATTTAAACATGAAGTTCTAAAATTATTAACAAATTTATTATTTTTAGAAAATTCTTTTAATTTTTCTTCATTCTCTTTTAATTGTTCTTCATTTTGAAGATCAATTTTGTTTTGAACTAATATACATGGAATAAAATCACCATCAACAAATTTTGTATTTTCATCAACACTTTTTTTCCATTTTAATGTATTTTGTAATGTATCAGGATTAGTGACATCACTAAAAATAATACAACCATGTGCTCCTTTTGTAAATACTCTAGATGTATAAATATTTTTATCTTGACCTGCTATATCCCAAATTTGAATTTTATAATAAGCTCCTTTATATTCATAAATTTTATATGAAAAATCAGACATTACTGTTGCTCTATAATTTTTATCAAACGAATTTTTTGTCCAACGAGAACAAAAAGATGTTTTCCCTGTTCCACTTGAACCAACTACAACAATTTTTATATCTGTTCTACATTTTGTAAATACACTTTTTTTGGAGTCAGAATCCATAAATAATTTAAATTTTTATATGATAATAATAAAATTTAAAATTTATTAATTCAAAAAATAATTATATTATTTTATTTAATAATTAAATTAATTAAAATAAAATAAATTTATTATTTATATATATAATTTTATATTTAAATAAATCAAATAAAAAATAAATTGGGGATTGGGGATTGGGGATTGGGGATTGGGGATTGGG
>JAEEGK010020332.1_pt1 | contig 14131 bp, 17 predicted proteins | sample 8958771 | NCBI WGS metagenome assembly JAEEGK01 (sample SAMN16246547, study PRJNA631951) | gut metagenome | biome: gut microbiome; feature: rumen; material: SC-attached | host: Bos | place: Iran: Karaj | collected 2018-10
GAAAAAAAGAGAAAGACTGTATCCGGCGGAGACGACGGCTCCAGCCTTCACCCTGACGTGATCGTAGTCGATCCGCCCAGAAAAGGCTGCGACTTGGTCTGCCTTGAAACAATGCTTAAGATGAAGCCTGAGAGGATCGTGTACGTAAGTTGCGATTCCGCGACACTCGCAAGAGACCTTCGCATTCTTGCAGACGGAGGGTATTCGCTCAAGGCGATAAGGCCATGCGATATGTTCCCTTGGACTGTGCATGTGGAGACGGTTTGTTTATTGTCCAAACTTCATGAAGCGAAGCATCATATCAACGTAAAGGTAGATATGGACGAGCTTGATCTTACAAGTGCGGAAGCTAAAGCAACATATAAAGAGATTGAAGAATGGGTGCAGGAGCACTATGGATTTCATGTAACAAATCTGAACATTGCTCAGGTAAAACAGAAACATGGGATTATTGAGCGTGAAAATTACAATAAGCCAAAATCTGAGAATAGCAGACAGCCTGGATGTCCGGAGGAAAAGGTAAGAGCGATTGAAGAAGCACTGAGAAATTTTAAAATGATATGATAAGACTTCTGTTAGACTTTGACTTATGGGGGACGTATGAAGAGTATTCTACTTTTAGAAGATGATTTAGGCCTTTCTGAAGGACTGACTTTTGCGTTAAAAAAGCAAGGGTATGAAATAGATGGAAAAAGAACTATTGCTGAAGCTAAAAAAGCATGGAATGAAAAAAAATATGATTTGCTAATTCTTGATGTGTCTCTACCGGATGGAAACGGATTTGATTTCTGCAAATTAGTTCGTCAAAACTCCGAAGTTCCGATCATTTTTCTGACTGCATCTGACGAAGAAACAAATGTTATTATGGGATTGGACATTGGCGGAGATGATTATGTGACAAAACCATTCAAGCTTGGAATATTACTTAGCCGTGTCAGCGCTTTACTACGCAGAACAAAAATAGGCTCAGATGATAAAACTATTCTTGAATCAAATGGAATTAAAGTCGATTATTTGCAAGGGATAGCATTCTGTGAAGGTAAATCCATAGATCTGACCAGTGTAGAGTTTAAGCTTCTTTGTTTCTTTATGCAAAATCCCAATATTGTTTTGTCAAAAGAAAAACTTTATGAGCGACTGTGGGATCGAGAGGGGAATTTTGTTGAAGATAATACACTTAGTGTGTATATAAGAAGACTTCGAATGAAGATTGAGAAGGAGCCGGATTGTCCTGAAAAAATCATAACAGTCAGAGGTATGGGATATAAATGGAGGGTAATGCTATGAGGCTGTTTGCAAATAGGCATATTCGAAAGTTATTACTGGCAGTTATAGGCATTCTTTTTTTCTATACATTTGCAATTCAATGTCTTAACCGTCAGTTTTCTTTTTCTCTTTTGCTTTTGTCGTTTGCGGTATCAATGACTATTCTGGTATTCTTCATCGACTACTTTAAAAAGCAGGATACTTTACTTGAAAATGCAGTTGATCAAATAAATCTATTTTTGTCTGGACAGAAGGATGAACGTATTGAATGTAATGAAGAAGGTGAGCTTTTCTATTTATTTCAGACGATTAATAATCTTTCGTCTGTTTCGGCTGCACAGACAGAAAGAGAAAAGCAGACAAATGAATTTCTGAAAACGGCTATATCTGATATTTCACACCAGTTAAAAACTCCATTGTCAGCGCTTGGAATTTACAATGAATTGATATCTGATGCAGAAAGTATGGATGATGTCAGACACTTTTCCGAGGCTTCTGGTGCTGAACTTACAAGGATAGATGTGTTGGTAAAAAATCTTTTAAAAATATATCGCATGGATGCGGGCGCGATAACATTTGAAAAGCATTCTGAAAGTATAGCGGAAATCATGGATGATTTGAAACAGCGCTTTTCCTATCGTGCTGAGATTGAAAATAAGAAACTCGTTTTCGAGGGAGAGGATATTATTTTTAACTGCGATTATGAATGGATTTCTGAAGCTTTTGGAAACATTGTTAAAAATGCCATAGACCACACATCCGATGGAGGGATAATTTCTGTAAAGTGGGTTAAAAAGGGCAATATTTTAAATGTAATGTTCAGAGATAATGGAAGTGGGATCCATCCGGAAGATTTGAATCATATTTTTAAACGTTTTTATCGTAGTCGGTTTTCTCAGGACACGCAGGGGATTGGTCTAGGACTTCCTTTGGCAAAGACAATTATCGAGACGCATGGTGGAATAATAGAAGTAGACAGTGAGCTTGGAAAAGGAACAACTTTTTCTGTTAATTTTCTAATTCCTACTAAATTGTAAGGTTGTATTAATGTCAGTGTAGGAATCCACGACTACAATAGAGCCAATATATGACAAGGAGGCAGTTATAAATGGATCTATTGGAGGTAAAAGAGCTTTCCAAACAATATGGAAGCGGAGATACAGCAGTACATGCTTTGAAAAATGTTAGTTTTACTGTGCCTAAAGGAGAATTTGTTGCAATTGTTGGGGAATCCGGCTCTGGGAAAAGCACGTTGTTAAATTTGATTGGTGGATTAGATACACCCAATAATGGGAAAATATACATTGACGGAAATGATATTTTTTCAATGAATGACAATGCCATGACTGTTTTTAGGCGAAGAAATATCGGCTTTATTTTTCAGGCTTTTAATCTGCTCCCGGAGTTGTCTGTAGAGCAGAATATCATGTTCCCTGTATTATTGGATTATCAAAAGCCCGATAAAGTATATTTGGAGGAATTGCTTGATATACTGAATTTAAAGGAACGAAGGAATCACCTTCCGGGGCAGCTTTCGGGTGGACAGCAGCAACGTGTAGCGATAGGCAGAGCTCTTTTTACTAGACCGAGTCTGATTCTGGCGGATGAACCAACCGGTAATCTTGATTCTGCAAATAGTCGGGAAGTAATTGCCTTGTTAAAAGAAGCATCTACAAAATATGAACAGACTATTATCATGATTACGCATAATATGAATATTTCACGTTCTGCTGACCGTATTCTCAATGTAAGTGATGGAGTAGTTACTGATCTGGGGAGGTGTCGTGAATGAGGAGTTATCTGGAATTGGCGAAGCTGCATTCACGTCACAACAGACGCCAGAGTTACATGACGATAGCATGTATCTTCCTGGCAGTTTTTCTGGTGACTTCGGTTTTTAGCATGGTTGATTTTGAGTATATGCACATGAGTGAAAACATGATCAGAAGTCATGGAAACTGGCATATTTTACTCAAGAATATTTCAGCAAACGAAATGAATGAAGTGCTTAAAGAAGCTGATATTGAGGAAAGCTGTTGCTACGATACACTTAATTATAATCTTGATGAGGATTATCTTTTAGATGGGCATATGCTTTGTATTGTCGGAACAGAACCGGCATTTATGGAAATGGTTCCCGGATCTCTTTTGGAAGGTCATTTCCCAGAAGATGATTCAGAGGTTCTGCTCAGTTTGAATGCAAAAGATGTATTTGGATACTCTATTGGAGACAAGGTGGTCTTTGATACACCGGATGGAGAACATACATATACGATTTGCGGATTTATAATCGATACTTCAATAAGCCTAAGTCAAGATGCGATTCTCAGCATACTGAACTATGAAACATTTGATAAGATCACTGTAAATGGTATTGATAATGAGCCTGTGTATTATATCAGGTTTAAGAAGAGCTTTCACATAAAAGATGATATTGCCCGGCTTAAGAAAGCGTATGGTCTGACAGATGAAAACATTAGCGAGAATACTGCAATTCTGGGACTTATGGGAATTAGTACAAATAGCTATATTGTTGGACTGTATGGAATTGCAGGGATCTTAGTTGTTCTGGTTATATTGGCGGGAATTTTTATGATATCGGGCAGTATGAATGCGAATATTTCAGAGCGAACACAATATTTTGGAATGCTAAGATGTATAGGAACAAGTAAAAGTCAAGTGCGTCATATTGTGAGACGTGAGGCGTTAAAATGGCTAAAACTTGCTATTCCTACTGGAATATGTGCTTCTATGCTGGCATGTTGGGGAATATGTGCAGTACTTGCGTATGGTATAGGTGGCGAGTGGGAGAATATGCCTGTAGGTAAAATTAGTTTTACGGGTATCGCTTTGGGAATTATGGTTGGAATAATTACTGTTCTTATTTCAGCTGAAGCCCCCGCCAGAAAGGCATCTAAGGTATCGCCTATTAAAGCAGTTGCAGGTGAACAGACTGTGGTTTTTAATAACTCAGCGAAGATAGTTACTGATGTAGAGACCTCTCTTGGAGTTTATCACGCTGTGAAAAAGAAAAAGAATTTATTACTGATTTCCGGATCTTTTGCTCTTAGCATTATTCTGTTCCTTATGTGTTCTGTGATGATTGATTGGATAAATACTTCGCTTACAACAACAAAATCCTATACTCCACAGGTTAGTATCTATAGACGGGATTATGGAGCGGTGTTCAATCAGGAATTTGCACAAAAGATTCGGGAAATAACCGGAGTGAAAAATGTATATGGACGTATGCACGTATTGGCAGATGTTGAAACCAATACTGGTATAAAGCATATTGATTTGATTTCATATGATGATCTTCAGCTTGAATGGGCAAAGGAGGATTTGATCCGAGGAGGAAATATTGAAAGTGTTAAAAATGAAATCGGCTCTGTTATTGTCGTATATGATCAAAACCACAGTATAAATATTGGAGACTGTTATAAATTAAATGGAAATGAATTACATGTAGCTGCAGTGATATCTGATAACCCGTTTTCAACGACAGATAGTCTAACCGTAATATGCTCTGAGGAGACATTCACAGAGTATGTAGGTGAAACAGAGTATTCAGTAATTGATATTCAGTTAGAAAAAGATGCTGGAGATGATACAATTAATAATATTCGTGCGATGATTGATGATGATCTTGTTCTAAGTGACAGAAGGGCAATCAATCTGGAAGCAAATAGTACATACTACGCTTTTTCTTTGCTTGTATATACATTTCTGGGAATCCTTGGTCTTATCGCAGCATTAAATATTATAAACAGTATTACCATGAGTGTTTCGTCCCGTAGTAGACAGTATGGGATGATGCGTGCAATAGGGTTAGAGAATCACCAGCTAAAGAAAATGATACTTGCAGAGGCAATGACGTTGGCTGTTGTTGGTTGTTTCGCCGGATGTGTTCCGGGAACTTTGCTCCATGCCTGGTTTTATAAAACTGCAATCTCAAGTTACTATGGTACTGAATGGCAGTTTCCAGCAATCGAGTTATGTATTATTGTGGCTCTTGTATTTGGATCCGCTATGGCGGCAGTATATTTTCCCCTAAAGCGGTTTGAGAAAAAGACAATTACAGAACTTATAGGCTGAAAAGGGAAAGATGACCATGTACCACTCAATGTGAAATGTACGTAGGTAGAGTTGGTGAAAAGGATACAAGCTTATATAACTGAAAACATGTACACCTGCTCAAATAAGATTCTAAGAGGCTTGGGTAAGATGTATTCAGGAGGCGGTGACTTTACAAAGAACATCGATGAGTATGGCGGAGAAGGAACTGCAGAGTTCGTGGATAACGCTATTCAAATATACTGCGGAAGAGTAGAATAAACGCATTGGTATGCCCGTGGTTGTCTGTGATGAGCAGACAGCTGCGGGATTATTTTTTCTTCTTGCCGCGACCATTCCCTTTTACCGGTTTACAAAGATCCGAGTATCTTTGAAGGATGTCTGTAAAGGTCTTAAACTCGTAGGAATCCATTTTTGTAAAATTGATTTTGAAGAGTTTGCTGTACATGACCATTTGAGCTTGTGTTGCATTGTCGGCAGTTTTTAGTTCTTCAAATGAGTCGAGTATATCATCAACAGGTGTTGTTGTATCACCAGTTTCAGGATCTTTGCTGTGTGCGTCTCTTATATCTTTAGCAATTTTTACTACATCATTTCCGAGGAGATTGTTAAAGTAATTGTCTTCGGAGATAGTAGCTGCCTGTAAAGTTTTCATGTAATGATCTTCATCAGAAATGCCTTTATTTTGAAGGTGGACTCTTGTCTGTTCAATCATTTTGTTAATGTTTCTAAATTGCATTCCGGCAAGATTATCAACATAAATTTCCATATCAGAAATAAAATTTATATAATCTGGATGCTTAATCATTTCACAAATCAGGCGGACATTAAGTTTTCCGCTTTTCAATAAATTTACAGTTTCATCGTCTAACCCAAGTTCATCTACAGGGAATGGATGTTGCTCTCTGTTTTCTGTAAGCCCAGGTGTACACCGATGCACTGCTTGCCAATTTGTGAAAGGCCATAAAACTATGATGAAAGGGAGGAAAATATGGGAAGGAATTACTTTGAAAATCCATCTTGTAATGTAGCTTTTGAAAGATGCATCGATGTACTTGCTGAGCTAATTGAAAAGTATGCCGGTAAGTTTGCTATGGATGATATAGGCTATGACTATTGCGTATATATTGGCAATACGCCGGTCACACTTGTTTATTCATACAAAAATTTGGGTGATCGACTCAAAGATTATTATAGGCAATGTTATCACAATCAAGACTCAGGGATGAAATCAGAAAAGAGCATGTGCCAAAAAGCAAGTTGACAGTGACACAGTGCGGAATTACAATGGTGTCAGAAAGCGAGGTGGCACAAGATGAAGATTACAACTCTTGATGAAGCCCTTGAAAGAATAAAGGAATTAGAAAAAGAGGTTGCAGAGCTTAAGGCGGAAAATGAAACGCTCCGTAACCGTAACTTCGGTGGTCGCAAAAAACATGATGAAGCTTGGATGGCAGCATACAATGATTTCATGTTGAAGTATGAGAGTGGCATGACTCTTATGGAGATTGTGGCAGAGGGGGATGTCAGCAGAAGAACAGCCTATCGTTATCTGGCATATTATAAAGAACTGCAGAAAATTGCAGGGACTTCAAAAAGTGTTCAGAAATGAACATTTTAGATTTTAAGTTTAAGACGTAGAATCTTGAGGTCAAAAAATTTGACCTCAAGAATTGGAAAGGAAAATATGGACGATAAAAAGAAGGAAGTGGTCGAAAATACTGAAATAGTTCCAGTAGAAATCACAGAAGAACTCTTGAAAGAAAAACTATATGAAGTACGTGGTGTAAAGGTGATGCTTGATTCAGATTTGGCAGAAATATATGGATATGAAACCAAGAACTTTAACCGCCAGGTGAAGAATAATGCTAAAAAATTTGTGGGTGACGAGTTTATGTTTCGCCTTACAAAAACAGAATTTGATGAAATTTTGAGGTGCAAAAATTTCACCTCAAGTTGGGGCGGCTCGCGCTATACGCCTTATGCATTTACAGAGCAAGGCGTATATATGCTGATGACTGTTTTAAGAGGTGACCTTGCAATTAAGCAAAGTAGAGACCTAGTACGAACCTTCAAAAAAATGAAGGATTATATTTTAGGCAATCAGAATCTGATTGGACAGCGTGAGGTTATGCAGCTTTCAATACAGACCATGGAGAATACAACCGAGATTTCTAATCTTCGCATGAATCTTGGCTCCGTTGAAAAACAAATGTCTGATGTAATGGAACAGCTTGAGGATGTAGTTACTAAGTCAGAATTAGCGGATATGATGAATGGCTTTGTCAATAACGAGGACAATGGTTGGCTTATGTTTAATACCAAGTATTGCAGTGCAGATGTGGCATATTCATCTATTTATAGCCAAGCAAAGAAATCTGTTTATCTGGTTGACAACTATTTAGGTCTTAGGACATTGGTGTTACTTAAAAATGCACCAGGTGGAACTGAAATTAAAATATTCAGTGATAATATTGGAAGCGGTAAACTTCATAATGTTGAGTATGCTGATTTTTGTAAAGAATACCCTAATATAAATCTTACTATGCAGCATACCGGTGGAATATTTCATGACAGATTTATCGTTCTTGATTATGGAACCAAGGATGAACGAGTATTTTTATGTGGAGCGTCGTCAAAAGATGCAGGTGGTCGTATTACAAGTATTGTAGAGGATTTTGGAATAGATAAGTACAAACCTATGATAAAGCAGTTGTTGCAAAATAGTGCATTACAACTGACCTAGGAGGGGCTGATAGTGAAGAAACAACAGAAATGTTATATCTATACCCGGGTATCTACCGCTATTCAGGTTGATGGTTATAGTTTAGATGCACAGAGGGATAAACTTATTAAATATGCCAAGTATCAAGATATGGAAGTTGTAAAAGAATTTTCTGATGCGGGTCATTCCGGAAAGAATATTAATGGAAGACCTTAATTTTCTCGGATGCTTGAAGAGATTGAAAACGGTGATGATGGAGTGAGTTACGTTCTGGTATTTAAGCTGTCAAGATTTGGGCGAAATGCAGCTGACGTTCTCAGTTCATTACAGCTAATGCAGGATTATGGTGTTAATCTGATTTGTGTAGAAGATGGAATAGATAGTTCTAAGGAAGCAGGAAAGCTTATGATATCTGTTCTTTCAGCTGTTGCTGAAATTGAGCGAGAAAATATTCTCGTCCAAACAATGGAAGGCCGTAGACAGAAAGCAAGAGAAGGTCGTTGGAATGGTGGCTTTGCTCCCTACGGATATACGCTTGTTAATGGGGAACTCATAATTGCAGAAGATGAGGCTGAAATCATTCGTATTATTTTTGACAAGTATATTCATACCAATATGGGTGTCAACGGTGTGGCGGATTACTTAAATACGCATGGATACAAGAAGAAAAAGCGTCAGAATAATACGCTTGATGCATTTGCAAGCTCTTTCATAAAGGGAGTACTTGATAATCCTATCTATATGGGAAAAATGCCTTATGGCAGACGCTCTAATGAGAAGATTCAAGGAACTCGAAATGAATATCATGTTGTAAAACAAGAAGAATATGATTTATATGATGGAATCCATGAGGCTATTATTTCAGAGGATGACTTCAGACTTGCGGCTCAGAAGCGAAAGGAGACAGGAGTAAAAAGAGAAAAGACGCATAGCCTTGCGCATGAACACATTTTATCTGGAATACTACGTTGTCCTGTTTGTCATGGCGCTATGTATTCCAATGTTAATCGTAAAAAGATAGCTGACGGCACATACTATAAGGATTTCTTCTATTATGCATGTAAGCATAGGCTTAAAGTCGATGGTCATAACTGTAGTTACCATCATCAATGGGGCAGGATAAAGTAAATGCTGCCGTAGAAGAGGTTATATATAAACTCGTCAATAACCCTAAGTTTAAAGATGCTCTTAAAAATAAGGTGGGAGCCAAAACAGATACAGAAGAGTTGGAAAAAGAAAGAGAAATCTGTCGGACCAGACTTCGACAGACAATCGGTGCTAAGAATAAACTGGCTGAGCAGATGGACGCTCTTGATGTTAGTGACAGGTTCTATGACAGAAAATATGATGATATGCAGGAGCGCATGAATAAGCTATATGAGGAAATTGGTGCAATAGAAGATGAGATTGATACCATCTCCCTGAGAATCGAAAACATAAACAAGAAGCACCTTTCCAAAGACTCTATCTATCGCATCCTTAAGAGCTTTGATAAAATATACGGTGAATTCACAGATGCAGAAAAGAAGCGCTTTATTAACTCTTTTGTAGAGCGTGTTGAAATCTTTGAAGAGGAACAGGAGGATGGTCGCTTCTTGAAGAGTATCAAATTTCGGTTCCCGGTATACTATAATGGGGCTGAGACACAGGAAGTGGATCTTTCTGATTCTGGTTGGGACTATCAAAGGAGCCTTGAGACTGTAGCACTTTTGTCCAAACTTTCTGAAGCGAAGCATCATATCGAAGTTAAGGTGGATATGGACGAGCTGGACCTGACAAGTGCGGAAGCTAAGGCTACATACAAGGAGATCCAGGATTGGGTGCAGGAGAAGTATGGATTTCATGTGACAAATCTGAATATTGCCCAGGTGAAACAGAAGCACGGGATCATCGAGCGGGAAAACTATAACAAGCCCAAGTCTTCTGATAGTAAACAGCCGGGATGTCCGGAAGAGAAGGTTAAGGCGATAGAGGATGCCATGAGGCATTTTCAGATGATATAAACGGATTATTTTCAGTTATAACGGAAAGCATGGTTGTGGAGGAAAAATGAGACTGTCTATCAGAAAATGGAGAATCGATGATAAAAGCGATCTTGCAATCAATCTAAATAATCCAATGGTTATGAATAATCTCAGGGATGGATTGCCTTATCCGTACACAGAAGATGACGCTGAGGAGTTTATACGTGCAATGCTATCGGCGGACGAGGACAGTACGTTTTCATTTGCGATAACACTTGATGATAAAGTGATAGGGAGCATCGGAGTATTCCGGCAGGCTAATATTCATAGCAGGACCGCTGAAATGGGTTATTATATAGGTGAGCCATACTGGGGGAACGGCTACATGACAAATGCAATTAAGCAGGCATGTGAGTACGTATTTGAGAATACAGATATTATTCGGATTTTTGCTGAACCATTTGCACATAATATTGCTTCATGTAGAGCGCTGGAAAAGGCAGGATTCCAATATGAGGGAACATTAAAGAGTAACGCTGTGAAATGTGGCAGTGTTATTGACATGAAAATGTATGCGCTTATCAGAGAGTGAATAAGGAGGAGCATAAAATGAAAGTATTCATCGTCTATTGCCATCCGTCAGAAGATTCCTTCACAAAGAATATGTGTGATGAATTTATTAGGGGTATAACAGATTCTGGGAATGAGTATATCATTTCGGATCTTTATAAGATGGGATTTCATGCGGATATGACGGAGGAAGAGTATCTCAGGGATTCCAACTATAGAGACAAACTGGATGTTGCGGCAGATGTACTTGCAGAGCAGGAGAAGATTAATTCCTCGGATGCAATTGCGTTTATCTATCCTGTATTCTGGACAGAAGCACCGGCTAAGCTTGTGGGCTGGTTTGACAGGGTGTGGACTTATGGATTTGCATATGGAAACAAAACTATGAAGATGCTTGAAAAGGGCCTGATTCTTTGTTCGGCTGGAAATCCTGTAGACAGGCTGGATAAGTTGGGACTCCTTGGCAGTATGAAAAAGGTTATGTTTGGTGACAGACTTTTTAATCGTGTCAAGCAAACAGAATTTGTGGTTTTTGATTGCACCTCAAGAGAGAACGAAGCCAGAGAGACCAACTGGCATAGTAATCTTAAGAAAGCATATGAAAAGGGTAAATCATTGTTTTCGCCTTCGGAAAAAGTGTTTTCGCTTGAAGACAGATATTTTACTGCAGTATCCAATTCTGAAACCGGAGAAGTGTCAGATCAAACCATTTTCAGTTATCATCAGAAGGAAAACGTCATATGGGCGGAGTATTCCGGTGGAAGCATTATTAAGGGCTTCCTTTTGGGAACAATAGATGACAATAACAACCTCCATTTTGATTACAGACATATTAATACAGAAGGTGAATCAAAATCCGGTGAGTGTCATTCTGAGCCGCGTTTTGAAAACGGAAAGCTTAGGTTTTATGAAAAGTGGAAATGGACTAGTGGTTGTGAAGGAACATCGGTGATAGAAGAATTATAGGTTCCGGATCGTTTAAAGTCGCAAATTGCGACTTTAAACGGAAGCAACAATAAACGTGGAATGCACATAAAAAAGATGCCATATGCTTTTACGGAACAAGGGATTTACATGCTTGCTACGGTATTGAAGGGAGATTTAGCTGAGCAACAGAGTATTTATATAATGAGGGCATTTAAAGAAATGCGCCATTACATAAGAAGGAATCAACAGTTTGTAACCGGGGCCGAGATGAATCTGCTTAACGCCCGTGTTACTGAGATTTCGATGCAGGTTGCGGGACTAAATGATCATAGAATCAAGACGGATCAAAGCATAGAGAGGATTCAGAAAAGTATAGACACTATTAATGCAAATTTTATCCAGAAGGATGATTACAGGAATTTTGTTATATACAAGGGACAGAAGTTTGAAGCAGATGCAGCATACATCGATATCTATCAAAAAGCCAGAAAGAGCATATATATCGTAGACGATTATGTGAATACAAAAACATTGCAGTTATTATCGCAGAAGAAACCGGGTGTAAACGTGATTTTATTCACCGAAAATGGCTTCGGACGACAGGGGTTCTTGACTACAACAGTTGTAACGGATTTTAACAATCAGTATCCGATACTGACTACAAAACATAATCAGGATTGTCATGACAGGCTGATCGTCTTGGATTACGGCTTTAAAACCGAGCAGGTTTTTCATTGTGGAGCATCAAGCAAAGACGCCGGGAAGAAACTATGTGCCATAAATGCTATTGCGGATACGAGCCTTATTCATCCTGTAATAGATAAAATGCTTTTAGGTCCGGATTATACAATTTAGGTATCAAGGTAACATTTTGTGACCTTGTGTTATTCCAATAAAGACGCCATTATGTCAGATCTTGATTCGCTGGACTATGATGACAAACACTATAAGCGAAGGAAAGCAGATCTGGATGACAGACTGTACCGGAACTATGACAAGATGGATGAGATGGAGAACCTGATTGCCGAAGCGAAGGCAAAGAGAAGATCCATCCTGGCAGATAAGATGTCCGGCGATAACATATATAAGGCTTTGATATTCTTTGATAAGCTCTATGAAAAAATGAGTGAAACGGAGAAGCGGGCATTCTATGAAAAGCTAATTAAAGAAATCCAGGTATATGCGGAGCGGCAGCCAAACGGACAGTGGCTAAGGTCCATCGAATTCAAGCTTCCGATCCTTGGGGAGGATATGAAATTAAGTTTGGACAATTCTGATAGTGGAAACATTTGCAGGCTTAGCAGAAGATGAAATTTTGGAGGTAACATTATGCTTGATCAGAGATGGGTATTTTATAATGATGTAGAGGCACAGGATCAGGGAAACGGCGTTGTGAGGAGAGTGCTCGCTTATAGCAGGGATCTCATGTGCGTTGAGAACACTTTTGAAAAAGGAGCCGTCGGCGCGCTCCACAGCCATCCCCATACACAGATCACCTACGTGGTGAGCGGCTGCTTTGAGTTTGAGATCGACGGAGTAAAAAAGACGGTAAAGGCGGGAGACACGATGCTTAAAAAAGACAGCGTCGTACACGGATGTGTATGCCTTGAGCCCGGAATACTTCTTGACATTTTCAATCCCATGAGGGAAGACTTTGTGAAGGAATGAAGAGGAGCAAATATTCTTTCTTTTCTGAATATTTCTTTATTTTTTAATGTACAACGCAAATCATTTGCGATATTATGAAGATAGGGCAGAACGCCCATTACAAGATTTTTGAACGGAGATCTATCCATGAAAACATTCGAGGGCTACACGAAAGGCATCAATCTCGGCGGCTGGTTATCCCAGTGCGACCACACAAAAGAGAGATATGACACCTTTATTACGGAAAAGGATATTGAGACGATAAAGAGCTGGGGACTCGATCATATAAGGGTTCCCATCGATTATAACCTTATTGAAAACACAAATGGTGAATATATTGAAGAAGGATTTAACTATATCCAAAAGGCTGTCGACTGGTGCGGAAAATACGGACTTAACATGGTTCTGGATGTCCATAAGACCTTCGGCTACAGCTTCGATGCAGGGGAGGGAGAAGTAGGATTCTTTGATAATCCCGCTTACCAGGAACGCTTCTACAGAATGTGGGAGGAACTCTCAAAGAGGTACGGCAGGTACAGTGACAGAGTTGCTTTCGAGCTTTTGAATGAGGTCACCGCGAAGGAATATTCCGACAGATGGAACAGGATTTCAAAGGAATGTTTTCTAAGGATCAGGAAGAACGCACCGGATGTGAAGATACTGCTGGGAGGCTATTACAATAACAGCATTGAAGCACTGAAGGATCTTCCGATGCCTTACGACGAAAACGTCATCTACAATTTCCACTGTTACGAACCGCTTATCTTCACCCATCAGGGAGCAGGTTGGATCGATTCCATGGACAGGTCCTTCCGTATGCCTTTTGAATCGACTTACTCCGATTACGTGAAGTATGCAAAGGCTAATCTCATCGGCTTCGGTGATCTTAAGATGCTGGAGGGCACAAAGGATACTGAAGGTATAGAGGAGAGGTGTTTGGAGAATGATGTAATCG